>Ga0213858_10000321_pt1 | contig 23206 bp, 12 predicted proteins | sample PICome_FD_160122 | JGI IMG/M metagenome (GOLD analysis project Ga0213858, IMG submission 160122) | Coastal seawater microbial communities near Pivers Island, North Carolina, United States - PICO245 | ecosystem: Environmental > Aquatic > Marine > Coastal | place: USA: North Carolina | collected... | reverse complement strand
GCTGGAGCATCTGCTGGTGACGCATACGAAGTAAAACCATACAGTCCTTACTATGCAAATCGCATTTTGTCGAGCACTAAATTTGAAACTCAAGTAGGTGTTGTGACATTTGCTCACACATATCAGTCTGGTGGAACATTTGCAAAGTGGACTACTGCTGATTTTGGTAGTGGATATTCAACGATTACCGCACCTGCAATTGCAGTAACTGAGTCTGGACACACTGGAACTCCTGCACAGATCACTGCTACTGTAGGTGCTGGTGGCACTCTGGCGTTTAATATTGTTGCTGCTGGTAGTGGATACACGAATCCAACTATCAACATTCAAGAACCAAATTATGATAACCTGGTAGTTGAAGGTATTTCTAGACTTGCCACGGGAGCAACAACAATCACTGGTATCGGGATGTCAATTACTGTTGGTGTTCTGGGCATTAATACATACTACAATTCAAAACCAATTACTAACTTTGTTTATGATGAAATTCTTGGTATTTCCACAGTTAGCGTTGCTGGACATGGATTTACCACTGGTGACATCATTAAAGTAAACAATGTGGAGTTTGAACCATATGCTCCAGTAGGAGATGCTGGTGACTTCTTCCCTGGATATGCTCCTAGCGACTATATTGTTCTATCAGTAATTGATGACGGCAACTTCACCATTAATATTGGTGCTGCCACAACTCAAGTGAAATATAATTATATTGGTGCTGGTGGTGTAGTAAGAACTGGAATTGGAGCAACTCTGTTTGAGGTTCAGCAGTTTGATATTACCAAACCTGGATATTCATTCAGAAGAGGTGATAAGGTTAGAGTTGTTGGTATGACAACCGATCCACTTGCTGGGGATGACTTTAGAGAATTTGAAATTGAAGTTGTTGATACCTTCGAGGATTCTTTCTCATCATGGCAGTTTGGTGAATTGGATTATATTGACAGTGTAAAACCATTCCAAGATGGTAATAGAACTAGATTCCCACTTGCATATAATGACCAACTGGTTAGTTTTGAGGTTGATAAGCAAGATGCAGATTCTGCTCTTATTGATCTGAACTCGCTTCTCCTTGTCTTTATAAATGGTATTCTTCAAGAACCAGGTAATGCATATGAGTTTGAAGGTGGCACTTCAATCACTTTTGTTGAACCACCAGCAGTAGAAGATGTTGTTTCTATCTTCTTCTATAGAGGAAAAGGAGGTGTTGATAGTTTCCTTAAGGCAACCACTGAAACAATTAAATCTGGTGATTTAGTTCAATTGAGAAGATCTCCACGCATTGAACTAAATGAAATTCCACGCACCTTCTCAAATCTATCTCAAGATTCTAATCGTGCAATTGTTGGTATTACATCTGCAAGTGAGGTAGAAACTTCATTGTATCGTGGTGATGGTGTAAGCACCACAGAACCAAAACTCCTTGCTTGGACCAAGCAAAAGGTTGATAGAGTTATTGGTGGAGAATTTATATCGAAATCGAGAGATTCACTTGAAGCACAAATTTATCCAACTGCAAAACTCCTTAAGAGTGTTGAAAGCGATACCACTACTTTCTTTGTTGAAGATACTTCTCTGTTCTTAGGTGTTGATCCAACTGGTGATCCAGATAGCAATTTTGGTGGACTTCTTGTTGCAGGAATTCCTACTTCTGGAATTGGATCTACAACTACAGTTGGTACAGAAAGGGTCTCTGGTATTCTTGACACTAATGTCACTGGATATGCTGGTGTTGTAACTGGTATTACTACCGCATTTGCAAGATTGGAAGAGTTCTATCCATTTGACGCTGAAAAACTCATCTACAGAAAGGGTATAAGTCTCGTCGATGGTTCTAAGAATGATCTTCAGTCAATCTTCCTGAAACCTGACGGAACTAGAATGTATGTTGCTGATCAAAATACTTTGACAATTACCGAATGGCAACTTGCCACTCCTTTTGAGATTGATACAGCAACTGTCAATAACAGTAACCAACTTGGAATCAGCACTCAAGTCCAAAACATCTATGACATCTATTTCCGTGATGATGGAACAAAGATGTTTACTCTGGGTCGTGGTTCTCAAGCACCATTTGTTACACAGTTTAATGAGTTTACTCTTTCCTCCGCTTGGGACTTGACTAGTGATACACAAGCTGGTGTTGAAACTTCAACTCTTATTGCTAACCAAACTCAGAACCACAGAGGTCTGCAGGTTGTTGATACTGGATCTGCAATTATTACGATTTCCCCCAATTCTTCGGCACTTTACAAATATGACCTGTCCAGTGCTTTTGATATCACCAGTGTTTCTTTTGCTAGTAGTCAAGCATTGACAGATGACGATGCCGCAACAACTGATTTTGTCATGAGTGCTGCTGGCGATAAGATGATTGTTCTTGGTGGTGATTCTGAGAAGATTATTGAATATGATTTGTCTACACCTTATGACGTAACCACAGTGGGAGTTGCCACCACATCCACATTGAGTGTTGGTGCAGGAGCAACAGTTTCCATGACTGCCAAACCAGATGGTGAGAGAGCCTATGTTCTCAACCTTTCTGGAGTTGGATCACAATACCACTTTAGTATTCCACCAGAGGGTCTTGGTCTTACTTTCCAACTTGATTTGCGTGATGTTCCAACTCTTGCCGAGAGACAGCAATTAGTTCAAGGATATAGAGTATTGGTTCTTGATACTGGTGTTGGTACTGGACTTACCACTTTGGTTGGTTCTGCAACTTCTGTTGGTATCGGAACAACAAATGTTATTGGTATTTCGACTGATAAACTTGATAACATTTATGAAGCATACTATACCCAGTTCAGTGGAACCGTTGGTATTCTCACTTGCCAGGTTGATCCAGACACCAACATTGTTGGTATTGCAACCACTGGTACTTATCTAGAACCAGCAGGTAAAATTGTTTGGGGTAGAATTTCCAACATAACTAGATCGGATGATCCTATTGAAATTGCTGTTGATGGAAACAGCTTTGAGGTTGGAATGACAACTTATCCAACTATCCAAAGAAGAGATGCTGGACTAAGATCGACTGGTGCTCTGAGTCGAAAGTAAAATTCAACTTATAAATACAGAAAAAACAAAGGCTAATAATGTCTGCGATTATTACAGATCAATTTAGGATTTTGAATGCTGAAAACTTTGTGGCATCTGTCGCAAATACAGCTAACTCTTATTATGCTTTTATGAGTTTATCCAATCCTACTGGATCTGGATATGGTAGAACATCGACTTGGAATGATCTTGGTGGACCACCGTTTCCTACCGATAATATAAACTATTCCAATCATGTCTATGACACCATGCTTTTTGGTAAGCGTGTCACTTCTTCTAACACAAGAAGGTTGATTAGGAAGGTGAATTGGGTTCAGGGTTCTACCTATGATTACTATCGGCATGATTACAGTGCCACTAATTCATCGCAGGTAACAAACTCAAATAGACTGTATGATTCCAACTATTATGTCGTAAATAGTGAGTTTCGTGTTTATATTTGCTTAGAGAATGGAACTGCCACTGGCATTTCCACTACACCATCGGCTTCTTTGGATGAACCAACATTCACTGATGTTGAACCCAGTAGAGCAGGTACTAGTGGTGATGGATATTTGTGGAAATATCTCTATACTATTAACCCCAGTGACATTGTTAAATTTGACTCTACTGAGTATATTACTGTTCCTAATGATTGGTTGACTACAACTAATACTGGAATTCAGGCGGTTAGAGATAATGCAGACTCTGAAGTCAATAATAATCAAATTAAAATTGTTGCTATTGACGAACCAGGTCTTGGATATCCCCAGTTTACTGCTAAAGAATTCCCAATTCTTGGTGATGGTCAGGGTGGTAGAGTAAGACTAACCACAAACTCTCTTGGTCAAATTATTGAGACTCAAGTAACGTCAGGTGGTAGTGGATACTCCTTCGGAAGAGTTGATCTTTCTAGTGAAAATGCTGGTGTTCAAACAGCGACATCTGCATTTGCCAAATTGACACCAATCATTCCTCCATCCAGAGGACATGGATTCAATGTTTACAAAGAACTTGGTGCAGACAAAGTTCTGATGTATGCAAGATTTGACAATTCATCTTATGATTTCTCCGATGATACAATCTTTGCACAAGTGGGTATTGTCAAGAATCCAACGATTTTAAATTCCAATACGATCTTTACTGATAATCAATTCTCTTCATTATTCTCTATTAAATATGAGACTCAGAGTGCTGCTCAAGACTTGGTGATTGGTGATACTATTGAGCAGACTGTTGGTGTTGGATCTACGGCTAAAGGAATCGTTGCTTCTTACGATACCGAAACTAAAATCATTAGATATTATCAGGACAGAAGTCTGTATTACAATGCTTCTACTAGTGATGAAACTGATGCAATTGATGTAAGATCTAGAGCACCAGTAATTGAGTTTACCTCAAGTTCTAACGCAATTACAAAGAGCGGTGGTTCTTTTAGTGTGAACGTGGACCAAAACTTCAGTGGAGTTACAACTACACTTAACAACGGAAAGGTTGTCAACCTTGGTGTAAACTTCACAGATGGTCTTGCAAATCCAGAAATAAATAAAAGGAAAGGTGAAATCATCTACCTTGACAATAGACCTTCTGTTACCAGGAATGAAAGACAGAAGGAAGATGTTAAAATCGTATTAGAGTTCTAATAAAATGCCACAGCAGACAAATCTCAATGTCAATCCTTACTATGATGATTTTGATCCTGCTAAGGATTATCATCGTGTGCTGTTCAAACCTGGATTCCCAATTCAGGCAAGAGAACTGACAACTCTGCAATCGATTCTTCAGAATCAGATTGAACAGTTCGGCAGTCATATTTTTAAAGAGGGATCTATTGTCATCCCTGGTAACGTAACATATGATGATCAATTTTATGCTGTAGAAATCAATGCAACACACTTAGGTACAGACGTAAGTGTTTACATTGATAATTTTGTCGGTAAAAGAATTGTTGGTCAGGAATCTAATGTCACTGCCCAAGTTCAATATGTTCTTGCAGAGACACTTTCTGACAGAAATAATGTAACTCTATATGTTAAATATATTGACTCTGGTAACTCAAATGATGCAATTGCATCATTTACTGATGGAGAAAATTTAGAGACTTTAGAGGCAGTAGATTACGGTAATACAACTATTCCTGCAGGTAATACATTTGCTACCTGTATCTCTGAAAATGCAACATCCATTGGTTCTGCCGCTCACATTGGTGAGGGCATTATGTTCCTTAGAGGAGCTTTTGTCAGAGTAACAAAGCAGACTATTTTACTTGAGCAGTACAGTAATCAACCATCGCTTAGGGTTGGTTTAGTTATTGCAGAAACCATCGCTACAGCAAAAGAAGATGGAACTCTGTACGATAATGCTAAAGGGTTCTCTAACTATACTGCACCAGGTGCTGATAGATTAAAGATTGAACTCGTTCTTGGTAAGAAGAGCATCACCGATACAGTCGATGTAAACTTCATTGAACTTCTCAGGGTTGATAACGGTCAAATCAGAAAAATTATTAAGAGCACTCAATACAGTCAGATTCGTGACTATCTCGCTAAGAGAACTTATGATGAGTCTGGAGATTACTCTGTAGAAGATTTTGAGATCGGTCTCTTTAATTCTTTGAATGATAGACTTGGTAATGATGGACTTTACTTCTCTAATCAATCTACATCTCAGGGAAGCATTCCTAATGATGATCTTGCCTGTTTAAAAGTAGGACCAGGTGTTGCATATGTCAGAGGATATGACGTAGAAAAGAACGGAACTACAATTCTTGATGTAAACAAAACTAGAGCAACTAAAGAAGTCAAATCTTCTGCTGTTGACTTTGAGATGGGTAATCTCATCAAGTTGAACAACGTCAATGGTATTCCCAAGTTCAAAGATGCTATTCAACTTTATGACGAGAGAAGAGATAACACTGGTGGTAGTAATGGAACTCAGATTGGTGAAGCAAGAGTATATACAGTAAAACCAGAATCTCAGGTAAGTATTGCCAGAACAGAGACAACAATTTATGATTGTTATCTTTATGACGTTCAAACATATACCAGAATCCAATTAAACAATACTCTAAGCGCTGGTGAATTGCCAGATACCTCATTCATTAGAGGTTTGAGCAGTGGTGCAACTGGATATGCCACAACTGTAGGATCAGGTAGCTCCAATGTCTTCCTGAGACAAACTGCTGGTAGTTTTATTCAAGGAGAATCTATTAGTATCAACGGCATCTCTACAACACCCAGAACCGTAAATAACGTTAAGTCTTATGGTGCTGGTGATGTCAAGATGGTTTTCCAAGATAGCAGTTCTTTATCTGGATACACCACTGATTTTACGGCAGACACAGTTTTAGACTTTACTGTCCCCAATGGATTCACTGTTGCTGATACAATTAATATTAACCCAGCTGGCATCACAACTTCTGCTGGAAATGATTTTACCAATTTTAAGGTTGGTGACATCATTAGATATCAAAGACCTGGATTCTCTACAGCAACATTTAATAGAGTAAATTCTATTACTGCTGATGGTCTGAAAATGACCTTAGAATCTGTTCATAGTGTTAACAACGTTGCTGATGGTGCCCTTCCAACTTCTACCACAACAGTGCAGTTTAGAAGAGGAAGATCCACTATCAGAAATGAAGATGAAGGATTCCTGTATGCACAGTTAGATGATGGAAACATCGCTACAGTTGATTTTACTGGTTCTACTCTGAAAGCAACTGTAGAGGCAACTGGAAAAACTACCAATGCCGCAGGTGTTCTTACACTCTCTGCTACAGATATCACTGGTCTTACAGATATTCTTTTTGAAGCATTTGATGAGGAAAGATATTCCGTCATTTATAGTGATGGTGATGTTGAACCACTCCGTGATGATCAAGTATCAATCTCCTCAAATGTTGTCACTATTAATGGACTTAGAGCAAGTCAATCTAACGTAAATGTCATTGCTACAGTCAGAAAAACTGCAGTTCAAAATAAACAGAAGGTCTACAATAGAGTAAGAACTCTTGAGGTAACCAGATCCAAGTATAGTAACTCTGGAACTGATGCAAACAGCAGCATCAATGACGGTCTCGAAAAGAGCACTTTTTATGGATTGAGAGTTCAGGATAAAGAAATCTGCCTAAACTATCCAGATGTTGCCAATGTATTTGCTGTTTTTCAATCAATTGATGAAACTGGAGTAACCTTAGACACTCTCAACTTCTTCACAAATCCTGACATCAATGATAGCGTAATCCTTGGTGAAAACTTGATCGGATCAAGTTCAGGTGCCATTGCAAAAGTAGTGACAAAAGGTGCTAATCAAATCACATTTGTCTATCTCACCGAGAGTAGATTTACAACTCAAGAAAATGTATTGTTTGAAGAGTCAAATGTGATTGGAAGAATCCAATCAATTGTATCTGGAAGATATACTGATGTTACCAATAGATTTACCTTAGATAAAGGTCAAAAGAGTCAGTATTATGATTATGCTAGATTGGTAAGAAATGATGGTTATTCTGAACCAACCAGAAGACTTTTCGTTGTATATGATCATTACACCGTGCCTTCTAATGATGAGGGTGATATCTTTACTGTAGATAGTTACGATGCAGAGAGATTTTCTGAGGATATTCCACTCATCGGAAATCAGCAGCAAAGAGCTTCGGATACTTTAGATTTTAGACCTAGAGTTGCTGTCTTCGATCCAAGCAGTGCAGCAGCATCACCATTTGATTTCAAATCAAGAGTATTCACGGATCAACCCAAAATTATTCTTTCTGCTAATGAAAGTTCTGTAATTGGGTACAAGTTCTACGCTCCTAGAATTGACAGATTGTATGTCGATACACTTGGCAAATTCGTATATGTAGAAGGTGTTCCTGATAGAAATCCAAAGGCACCTGATAAGAACAGTGAAGCAATGCTTCTAGCGACTCTTGAACTTCCTGCCTATCTTTATAATCTTGATAATGTTTCCATCACGATGGAAGATAATAGAAGATACACTATGCGTGATATCGGAAAACTTGAGGATAGGATTGAAAGTCTTGAGGAAGTAACCTCTTTGAATCTTCTGGAATTGGAGACTCAATCACTTCAGGTTCAAGATACCACGGGACTTAATAGATTTAAGTCTGGTTTCTTTGTTGATAATTTTAGAAATGCCAACTTTATCGATCCTAGATCGGTAATGCTTCCACAAGATAATGAATTAAAACCATTCTTGGATGCAATTTCACTAGATGCTCTCGTTTCATCTAATGTTAATATTCCAGATAATGAGATCGATCTCGGTGTTGATTTTGATCTCTTAGATCCAAATGTCACTAAGACTGGTCGAATGATTACACTCAACTATGATGAAGTTGAGTATCTGAGTCAACCACATGCTACTAAGGTTGAGAACGTAAACCCATTCAACGTTGTTTTATATAACGGAAGTGTTGATCTTACACCAAAGTCTGACTTCTGGGTTAGAAATCTCTGGCGTGCTGCCCAGGTTTCCTGGATTCCAAACCCAGGCAGAGCAGGAAGCAGTTCTGGTGGAGTAAGAGTTGTATCAAATACTGCTGATCGTTTTATGCGATCTAGAAATGTAGCGTTTGATTCTGTAGGAAATAAACCATACGGAAGATACTATCAATTCCTTGATGGAAACGGTGGTGTGGATGTTGTTCCCAAATTGGTTGAAGTCGAAGATGTAACAGGTGTATTCCAAGTTGGTGAAACCGTTGTTGGATCTGTCGGTGGTGTTGACATCATTAGATTCAGACTTGCGAGACCAGATCACAAGTCTGGTGCTTTTGCTACCCCAACAGTATCTTATACAATCAACCCATATGACAATACAACTACACTACCAACACAATATTCACTTGCTTCTACAGTTCTCAACGTTGATATCGTAGCACTTGCAGCACAAGCTCAGGGTGCTTTCTCTGGAAGACTTGAAGTTGGTGCGAGACTGAGAGGTCTTAGCAGTGGTGCTCAGGCAAATGTGTCAGATATTAAGTTGATTGCCGATAATGGTGGTGATCTCCAAGGCACATTCTTCCTCAGAAATCCATTAGCAAGACCAGCACCTGCGGTCAGAATTACCACAGGAACTAAAGAATATAAACTTACCACCAGTGCTACCAACGCAGAACCACTGCCAGGTAGTAAGTTGATTTCCTCAGCAGTTACAAACTACACTGCGAATGGACGTGTCATTGTTAGACAGAGAGTACAGACAATCTTCTATGATCCACTGGCACAATCCTTCTTGGTTGAAGATGAGGGAGCATTTATCACTTCTGTTGATGTCTTCTTTGCCAATAAAGACGGTGGAAATATTCCTTGCGAAGTTCAACTTCGCACCATGGAACTTGGCACACCAACAACAACTCTTGTCTCACCAGCTGCTAGGGTTCTTGTAAAACCAGGTGATATTGTAACGTCTAGGGATGCTAGCGTTGCGACAAATATCAAGTTCCCATCACCAATTTATCTGGAACCGAATAGAGAATTTGCCGTTGTTCTTCTTGCTGACACAGATCAGTATGAAGTGTGGGTTGCTGAGATGGGTCAGAAGACCGTTAATGCCAGTGATCTACCTGCTGCAACTGGTGTTGTCTACGCAACACAATACTCCATGGGTTCCTTGTTCTTGTCTCAGAACGGGTCTATTTGGACTGCTAATCAGTATGAAGACATGACGTTCAAACTTTATCGTGCGAACTTCACAGCCAATGCTGGAACTGCATTCTTCTATAATCCAAAACTTGATGTTAGTAACGCTGGAACTAGAATTCTTGGTGAAGATCCTATTGAAACCTATCCAAGAAAACTTACTGTTGGTATTGAAACTTATGCTAATGGACAAGCAGGAATTACAACTCTTGCTATTGGAAGAAAAGTAACAACATCTGCTAAGGGATATACCTTTGGATTTGTTGAGCAACAGGGTGGTCCTCTTTCTCCCACAAATGGAGTTGGAGTATTCACTGGTGGCAGTGGGTATGGAACACCCGATGCAACTGTTGATACCTTTAATATTAATAGCAATGGAACAGGACTACAACTTAACGTCACTGTTGGAATGGGAATCAGTAATGTAACTGCAGTTTCCGTCGCTTCTTCTGGTACTGGATATGTTGTTGGAGATACTGTAGGACTTGTCACATCTCAGATGGGTGGTTTCGGTGACGGTGCTGTTATCAACATTGATAATCTTTGGGGTATTGACACCTTATATCTGACCAATGTTCAAGGTGAGGATATGCAGGTAGGTGCCGCACTCTCTTACTACGATGGTTCTGGAAACATCAAAGGTGCTTCATCCACTACGTTACTTGCAGTTGATGTTACATCTTCAAATGTAACTACAGGAGATGTCAATGATGGATCTTGGTTCGGTGTTGATCATTACAATCATGGAATGTATGCTGATAATAATAAGGTAACCCTTTCCAAGATTGAACCAAATACACCAATCAATGTTCTCTCTGCACCTCTTGGTGTTGATGATGCCGTAATCTCTCTTGGAAATACATCTGGATTGCTTACTTATGAAGGAATCGCTGTTGGTGCTGCAAACACTGGATATCTGGTTCTCAATGAAGAAATCATTGCTTATGATTCTATTGGTGTTGGAACTGTTGGTGTCCTTCAAAGAGGTGTTGATAACACTCTGACTATTGCACACCAAACCAATGATCAAGCTCGTAAGTATGAATTGAATGGAGTTGGTTTGAGAAGAATTAACAAGACTCATGACATGGGTTCTGTTGATAGGACTATCGATGGATACTACATTCAAATCGATAGATCTAATAGAGACACTGATGACAACACCAATCAGGAACCACAACTTTCGTTCACTACAAATGCACTCGTTGGTGGAAACCGTGCTGAGGCAACTCAAAACATTCAGTTTAACTACATTGCTCCTCAGTTTGATGTTGTCACACCTGGAGAAGGAACCAGTGTTTCTGCAAGAGTAAGAACAGTCTCTGGAACCAGTATTAACGGAACAGAGGTATCATTCCTCGATCAGGGATTTGAATCTGTTGGTATTAATACCATCAACGAACTTGAGACTCCAAGATTGATTGCTTCTAAAGTCAATGAAGACGCTAGAACAACTGATCTTCCTCGTAGCAAGTCTCTCACATTTGGTGTAGAACTTCAAACGACAGATAGTTACGTTTCACCATATATCAATCTTGATCAGGCATCTCTGCAACTTCTCTCTAGCAGAATTGATAATCCTGGAATGAATTATGCAACTGATCCCAGAGTCAATTCTGATGATGCAGATCCACATTCTGCGATTTATATTTCTCAAAGAATTGATCTTCAGCAACCTGCTAGTTCGTTGAAAGTTCTTCTTACTGCTGTCAGACCATCTGAAGCCGACTTCAGAGTTCTGTATAAGTTGGTTAGAGCAGACTCCAGTGAGATTGATCAAACATACGAACTCTTCCCTGGATATGAGAATCTCATTGATACTGACGGTGATGGATTCGGTGATCAAGTTCAAAATATTGCTGCAAACACTGGACATCCAGATGCAATTGTCCCACCAAGTTTGACACCTAATGATTATCTAGAATATCAGTTCACTGCTGATAATCTGGAACAGTTCACTGGATATGTAATTAAGATTGTATGTACAACAACTAATCAATCTAAGGTTCCAATGTTCAGAGATATCAGAACACTGGCTCTTGCATGATAAAAGTAGAGGGACATCAAAATCTCTATCGTGACCAAAATACTGGAGCGATAGTCAATACAGATAGACGGGCATATCTAGAATATGTCCGTCAAAGAAATACATTAAAAAAACAAAAAGAAGAGAAGAGAGACATGGAAAAAGAACTCTCTAATCTTCACGAAGAAGTAAATGAATTGAAAAGATTAGTTCATGACTTATTAGGTAGATAAATACCTCTATAGGGTGCTTTTCGTTAAATGGCTGCCGTATACATATCAAATCTAAGCGTAAATGTTGGTGCAACTTTTGACCAATCATTCACATTGGCAGATGCATCGTCTGACAGTGCTTTAGATTTGACTGGTTATGCACATAGTGCTGCTTTGAGAAAACATTTTCTCGCAACAACTAGCACACCATTCCAAACAACCGTGACCGATGCTGCTGGTGGTGTCATCAGTGTCTCAATGGGATCGACTTTGACTTCGACATTAAAACCTGGAAGATATGTTTATGATTTGGTAATTGAAACTGGTGGGACCAGAACACGAGTAGTAGAGGGAACCGTTCTTGTCAGAGGAGGAGTTACCAGGTAATGACAAGGGTAAAAGTTCGTGTTGGTCAGCAACCAGCGGTTAAGGTTTTAACCACGGGTGCTACTGGCAGTGGTGGAGGTGGAGGTGGTTCCTTAGAATCTCTAACCGACACAAGTATTACAAATAAACAAGACGGTCAAATTTTGGTGTATCAAAGTTCGATTGGAAGGTGGGTTAACGCTTCTACCGCTTCTGAATTAAATGTTGATGGAGGTGTTTACTAATGCCCAGTCAGATTCAGTTAAAAAGAACGTTTGGTGTTGGTTTACCTGATTTACCTCCAGTAGGTACAGGTGCGACAGATGGTGAACTAGTATACGTTTACGATATTAATAATATTGGTGTTGGTGGCACCTACAGGAAACTCTACATTGGTAGTGCTGCTGGTGTAAGCACACTGCCTTATCCTGTAGGTGGTCAGTACTACATGGAGAGACTTCCTGATGATCTTACTCAGGAAGGTGTTCTGCTACCCAGAAAGGTTCTCTCTGCAAACGAGAACGCTTTAATCGATAGAATCCAAGTAGGAAGTGGACTGTCGGTTTCTGGTATTTCGACATTTAAAGATGATGTAGTTTTTGAAGCAAATGTAGATATTACAGGTGACCTGTCTTTCGACGAGTTTACCGCAAGACAATTCGTTATAACTGGTGTTGGCACCATCAATGATTCTCTGTCTGTTGGTGTAAGTGTCGGTGTACCCAATGCTTATATTGCTGCAGGTCTCGTAACCTCTCTGGTTGGCACCTATGCCACAGTCACGACTGTAGACATTGAGACTCTAGATGCCAGAGATGTTAATATCACCGCTGGCATTATCACAGACATTGTTGGTACTGCTGCTACCATCACGACGATTGATGCTACAGAAGGTGATATCGTTAATGCTAAGATCACTGCTGGTATCATTACCGATATTGTTGGTACTGCTGCCACTATCACCACTGTTGATGTAACTAATCTTGTTGCTACAGACCTTACACTTAGAGCTGGCATCTTCACTGATATTCAAGTATCTGGTGCATCTACCGTAGTTGGTGACGCTAGGTTTGAATCCGATGTTTATGTCCTTGGTGATTTAAATGTAACTGGTGATATTGTATATGATGAGGTAAGAGGTCGTAATCTCAATATTAGTGGTGTTGGTACTATTGCCAATTTCAATAGTGGTCTTGGTACAATCACCACTCTTGATTCTGAAACTGCTGATCTTAATGATGTTAAAATCACGTCTGGTATTATAACCAGTCAGGTTGGTACTTATGCGACGATTAATACAGTAGATATCGAAGTTCTTGACGCAAAAGATGTCAAGATCACAGCTGGCATCATTACTGATATTGTCGGTACTGCTGCTACAATTACTACGATTGATGCTAATACTGCTGATCTAGTTGCTGCCAACATTAACGTTGGCATGATTACCAGTGCCTACATTACTGCTGGTATTGTCACTGACATTCAAGTATCTGGTGCCTCTACAGTAGTAGGTGTAGCAACATTCCAAGATGATGTTTACGTTGCTGGTAACCTTAACGTCATTGGTGACGTTGTATATGATGAGGTAAGTGGTAGAAATATCAATATCACTGGTGTTGGCACCATTGCCAACCTCATCACAACTGGTGTATCTACAATCCCAACTCTGGATGTAGAAAATCTTGATGCTCTTGATGCCAAGATTACAACTGGTATTGTAACGTCTCTGACTGGCACCTATGCCACGATTACAGACACGTTAACCGTAGGAACGGCAATTACCTTCAGAAGTGGTATTGTCAGTGCTACAACGGTCACTGGTGAGATTGTAAGAGTTGATACTGCCATCTATGACAGCAACAACAATGTAGGTGCCGCTAACTCCATCCTGACTATTTCTGGTGGTAAGTTAATCTGGCAAAATCCTCAAGAAGCAAACATCTCCACGTCGTTTGCTCCTGGTAGCACTTATTTTGTTGCTGAAAATGGAAGTGACGCAAATGAAGGAAACAGAGCAGAAAGACCCTGGAGAACAATTGGATACGCTTTAGCAAATATCAGTGACATTGGTGAAAATGATATTCTGAATATCGGAGCTGGTGTATATGAAGAAACATTCCCACTGACAGTTCCAGAGGGACTGACAGTTAAAGGTGCTGGTCTTCGTGCTACGAAGATTATGCCCACCACTGCTACTCAGCAGAAAGATGGTTTCTTGATGAACAACAGAACCGTTGTTGAAGACCTTACCATTGGTGGTCAGTATTTTGATACTGCTGGTAATCAAGGTTATGCATTCAAGTATGCTCCTGGAATTGGTATTACACAGAGATCTCCATATGTTCAGAGAGTAACCGTTCTGAACTTTGGTAGTAACACCACTGCTGATGATCCATATGGTTACAACTCTGCTGACTCTCCACCATCCTCTTACATCGCTGGTGGTGGTGCTTATATTGATGGTTCTGAAGTAACCAGTGATTCTCTGGAGGCAGCTTTCCTATTCAATGAGTGTACTTTTATTGTACCAAACAGTAAGGGTATTGAAATGACAAACGGAGCTCGTGTTGAGTTCCTGAACTGCTTCTCTTACTTTGCTGCAACTGGTATTGAAGGTACGTCTGGCACTGTTGGACTCGCTTCTGATGGTAAGACAAGACTGAGAGCAACTGGTCTCACGACAGACGTTGGAGTCGGCAACACCGTTACCTACTTTGATACTGACGGTGTAACTGGTCTGGCAACTGGTATTGTTGCTAGTGCCGATGCCACTTACTTCAGAATCTCTGGTAAGAGCACTGGATTTGAAGTTCTGTCAAACAGATCTGCTCAGGCAGTTACCTTCAATGGTGACGCACAGCTTTCCACGAACTTCCCCAAGTTTGGTACAGCAGCACTATATCTTGACGGTACAAACGATTCTATTAGTGCCGAAACTGCTGGTGGATTCGGTTTTGGAACGAACGACTTCACCGTTGAGTTCTTCATTAGACCAGATGAAATCACTGGTAAGAAAACAATCTTTGACTTAAGAAATGGGTCAGCATCTGATACTGCTCTTAACATCGTTTCTGTTGGTGCTAGTATCGGTGTACAAGTAGGTGCTACGACTGCCATTCTTGGTAATACAGGATTGAGCACTGGAACTTATTATCACATTGCTCTTGCCAGAGAGTCCACATCTACAAAACTATTCATTAACGGCACACAAGAGGGTTCTACCTACTCAGATAGCAATGACTATGGAAGCACCAAGCCAATGGTCCTTGGTGCCGAATATGATGGTGCTACAGGTGCTTATAAGGGATACATTGATGAGTTCAGAGTTGAAAAAGATGTCAGTAAGTATACATCAAACTTTACTGCCCCAGTAGAGGAACTTTTAGGTGACAGAGATACCTCTATTCTTCTTCACTTCAACGGTGCCGCTGGTGTAACTACTACATCTGATGACATCATTGTTAACCAGGACATCCGCATCACTCAAGCAGGTGGTGGTATCGGAACCGCAACCAAGTTCACATTGGCAGACTTTAGTCAGTTTGGTGCTGACATGCGTTCTGTTGGATGTGCTGTTGAATATGGTCAGAAGGGTGTTGTTGCCGATGGTGACGGTGTTACTCTGAGATTCTTCGCAGTTAACTTCAACTTTATTGGTGCTGGTGGAGATTTCTCCAACGATCCCAACCTTGCTGTTCAAGCAAACGAAGTTACAGAACTGAACAACGGTGAAGTTTCCTATGTCAGCATTGACCATAAGGGTGATTTCAGAGTTGGTGAGGCATTCTTTGTTGACCAAGAAAACGGAACAGTATCGTTCACTAACCAAGTAACAAGTCTTCAGGCACTTTCTTCTTTGACCATCACTGATGGTACAAATAGCAGCGTCATCACACCAACCAGTGGTCAGTTTGGCAATGTTTCTATCTCGGGCAACAGTATTGAAACACTTTCGGGTGATCTAAACATTAACCCCGCTGGTTCTGGTGAAGTTAATGTTGTCGGTAACGTGAATATTGTTGGTATCTTGACGGCACAGGTCGTTCAGATTGATGCTTTCCAGAGAGGTGATACTTCAATTGCTCTTGACGACAGTGGTTCTAACGGAACTATCAGATTCAATACTGATGCTGTTGAAGGAATGCGGTTGGATAACAACCAAAATCTTGGAGTCGGAACAGACTCACCAAGAGCCAGACTGGATGTTGTCGGTGATACTCTAGTTGAAAATATTAATGCCAGTGGCATTGCTACTCTCACTCAAGTCGATTCTCCTCTTGGTGAGTTTGATACCATCAACATTAGTTCTGGTTTTGCTACCAACTTCACGTTCTCTGGTATTGCCACATTCCAAGATAATGTTTACTTCGGTGACAACAATGTTCTGAACTTTGGTAACTCTGATGACTTAAAAATCTTCCATAATGGATCACACTCAGTCATTAGAGATGAAGGAACTGGTGTTCTTTTCATTCAGGGAGATTCCGATGTAAGGATTACTGATGTTGGTGGTAATGAAGTATATGGACAATTTAACAAGAATAGTTCAGTAGATCTTTACTTTGATAACGTCAAGAAATTTGAAACCACTACTCATGGTGTAACGATTACTGGCGGTGTTCTTGTTTCTGCTGCTTCTACATTCCAAAATTCAGTTGAACTTCTGGATGATTATAAATTAACTTTTGGTGATGATCTTGACCTACAGATTTATCATTCTTCAGATCCTGCAGTTGGATCTGTTATTCAAGATATTGGACCTGGAAATCTAAACATCTGGGGAGATAGTGAAGTAATTATTGGCAATATAAATGGTGCCGAAACTAAAGCTAAATTCATTACAGATGGAGCGGTAGAACTCTACTACGACAACACCAAGACATTTGAAACCACTGCTGATGGTATTGATGTAACAGGTCATACTGAGACTGACACATTACAAGTCTCTGGTATTACAACAGCAGCTAACATCGAGATTGGTTCTGCTAGCAATAACACAATAAATAGCAAGACGGGTGCTCTGACTCTAAACTCTGAGATTGGTAGCAATGTTGCCATCAGCACTCACGTCAACATTGTCGGATTCCTTTCCGCAACGGATGGCATTTATTATGATTCTGGTGATTACAATGGTCCTAATGGAATCGCATTCTTTGATGGTGACGGATTAATCGTCAGCAGTGGTGCGACAACTAGTGGTATTACAACTTCTAATTATCTTCTCACAACTAACGCATCTGGTGTTCCAGTGTGGACAGACGTATTTGACGGAGGCTCCTTCTGATGGCAAAACCGAATAGTAGACAATCACTCATTGATTATTGTCTTAGAAAACTTGGTGCCCCTGTTCTGGAAATCAACGTTGCCGATGAGCAGATTGATGATGCCGTAGACGACGCTCTCCAGTTGTTTCATGAAAGGCATTTTGATGGTGTTGTAAGGACCTTCTTAAAATATCAAATTACCACAGAAGACAAAGATCGTGGAAGAGCTGGTCCTGGTGGGACAGGTATTTCAAGCGAGACTGCTGTTGGTGTAACGACTAATTTCACTTGGTACGAGAACGGTAATTATATTCAAGTTCCAGATTCTATTATTGGAATTGAAAAAGTATTTAAGTTTGACTCTAGTTCTATTTCTAATGGAATGTTTAGTGTCAAGTATCAGTTATTCTTGAATGACATTGCATTTGACCTTGGATATCAGGGTCTTCTTTCCTATGCAATGACTAAGAGTTATCTTGAAGATATTGATTTCTTATTGACAACAGATAAGCAAGTCAGATTTAATAAAAGACAAAATAGATTGTACATGGATATTGACTGGGCAAGCGCAGTGCCTAGTGATTATATTGTATTAGATTGCTACAGAATTATTAATCCAGATGATTTTACTAACGTATACAATGACTCTTTCGTAAAGTTATATCTAACTGCTTTAATTAAGAGACAGTGGGGTCAGAACTTAATCAAGTTCAAGGGAGCAAAACTTCCTGGTGGCATCGAACTAAATGGTAGAGAAATCTACGATGATGCAGAAAGAGAGATTCAAGACATTAAGAATAGAATGCTCTCAGAATACGAAATTCCTCCCCTTGATCTTATCGGATAATGGCACTCAATCCATTCTTTTTGCAAGGCTCTGCCAACGAACAGTATCTTTTACAAGATCTGATCAATGAACACCTAAAGACATATGGGATAGAGATTTACTATATTCCCAGAAAAGTTCTTGGTAAAGATAATATTATTAGAGAAATCGAAACTTCCAAGTTCGATGATAACTTTGCCATTGAAGCGTATCTTGAAAACTTTGAGGGATATGCTCCTGGTTCTGACATTATGACGAAGTTTGGAATCAATCTTCAGAATGAAGTTACTTTGACTCTTTCTAAAGAAAGATTTGAAGAGTTCATCCAACCTTTTATGGCAGAGGTTGATGATAGTCAGATGCTTATTGATAGCAGACCAAGAGAGGGAGACTTGGTTTATTTCCCACTTGGTGAGAGATTATTTGAAATCAAAAGAGTAGAACATGAACAACCATTCTATCAACTTGGAACAAACTATACTTACAAACTAGAATGCGAACTCTTCCAGTATGAGGGTGAAGACATTGACACTAGTATTGAAGTTATCGACGATGAAATTAAAGAGATTGGATACATTACAGAACTCACTCTTGTTGGTCAAGGCGTAACTGCTACCTGTAGAATTGACAACTTTGGAAGAACTGGTATTTTGCAGAAAATCGTTCTGACTGATGATGGTGCTGGATATACTCAAGTACCAACAGTTACTATTGAAGATTCACCTGCACTTTTACCTGGATCTACGGCAGAAGCGGTCGCTATTACAACTGTAAGGAGAGGTATTCATTCAATTGATAGAATTTTGATATCTAATCCTGGATTTGGATATACTCTTCCACCGTCCGTAACAATTACCAGTATTGCTAACACTGCTCCTGGTGGTCAGGGTGTTTATGGTTCTGGAGCTGCTGCTACATCAGTTCTTACTGACACTGGTATTACATCTGTCCGTGTTATTAATGGTGGAAGCAATTATTTCAACACACCAGTTATTTCCTTTGGATCAAGCACAGGAATTACTCCAGCAAGAGCAGAATCAGTTGTTGTCAATGGTGTTCTCACAAATGTTCTGTTCTCTGATACTGGAATTGCATACACTGAAGCACCTAGCATCAATGTATTGAGAGTTGGTGAAGATGGATCTCTGATAGAGAATAATTTCCAGTATAATGAAAATATTGTTGGACAAGCTTCTTCTGTAACTGCTAAGGTAAGAGATTGGAATGCCGATACCAAGATTCTTAAGGTTGGAATAAATAGTGGAAGGTTCCAAGTTGGTGAGGCAATTATTGGAGCTGCATCTTCTGCTAGATGGAAAGTTTCTTCTTACAATGATTATGATGAAGACGCACCATTTGATCAGAATGATGAATTTGAATCTGAGGGCTTGAGCATCTTAGACTTTAGTGAAAATAATCCATTTGGTGACTTCTAATGTTAGGAACATACTACTATCACGAAATTATTAGAAGGACCATTGTTTCCTTCGGTACTCTTTTCAATAACATCCATATTAAGAAACGAGACGATAGTGGAACCGTTATTGATGATATCAAGGTGCCATTGGCATATGCTCCAATGCAAAAGTTCCTTGCCAAGATTCAACAGCAAGCAGATCTGAGCAAACCAGTTGCAATTACTTTGCCAAGAATGTCATTTGAGATGTCTGGTATTTCATATGATCCTACTAGAAAAACGACGGTAACTAAAACTTTTAAAGCTGTTGCCGCAGACGGCAATGGTGTTAGACAAGTCTATCATCCTGTTCCATATAACATTAATTTTCAACTCGCTGCTTTCTGCAAGTTGAATGATGACGCTCTTCAAATTACAGAGCAGATTCTTCCATACTTCCAACCATCTTTTAATCTTACAGTTGATTTAGTTTCTTCTATCGGGGAAAAGAAAGATATTCCCGTGGTGTTGAATAGCATCAACATGCAAGATGACTATGAAGGTGACTTCACAAGTAGAAGGTCACTAATTTATACTTTCGATTTTACTGCCAAGACTTATCTGTTTGGTCCAATCGCAGACTCCTCAGATGGTCTTATCAGAAAAGTTCAAGTCGATATGTATACAAATACAGATCAGACAGTTGCCAAGAGGGAGCAAAGATATACTGCAGTTCCTGATCCAATTGATGCTGATCCTGCAGATGATTTCGGATTCTCAGAGACATTCGAATTCTTCCAAGACTCCAAGAAGTATAGTCCCACTAAACAAGAGGATATTTGATCATGTCTGGATATGATGGTATTGATGAAGCTTTAGATATAACAACTGAGACTGTAGAGTCCACACCAGTTAAAAAAGAAAAACCTGATAGATTAACCAAAACTGACATTGATAAGGACTATCAATACAGTAGAGGTCAATTGTATTCTATTATTGAAAAAGGTCAGGAAACTCTAGATGGTGTGATGGAGTTGGCACAAGAAACCAACTCACCCAGAGCATATGAAGTTGCTGGACAGTTGATCAAGAATGTTTCTGATGCGACGGATAAACTAATTGATTTGCAGAAAAAATTAAAAGATTTGAATGCAGAGGATAAGAAAGGTCCATCTCATGTAACCAATAACGCTTTGATTGTTGGAACCACTGCTGAGTTGCAAAAACTTATTAAGCAAGGTCTAATGGACGAAAAGAAATAAATAAGTTATACTACCCTGTTGCAGACAATGGCATTGAATGAAAACAAAAGTGGTGATTCTTCTCTGCGTGACTGGTTTAGCAAGAGTAAGTCTTCTGATGGCAAGCCTGGTTGGGTTCAACTGGGTGGCAAATACGCAGGAAAACCATGTGCCAAGCAACCAGGACAAACCACTAAACCAAAGTGTGGTTCCAGTAAAATGAAGCGTGCTCTCTCCAAAGATGAGGAGCAAGCAGCATTTCGTCGTAAGAATCGTGAAGATCCAAATCCAGATAGAAAAGGGAAGGCAATCAACGTGAAGACCGAAGAGACCAACATGACGATTGACTCTTCTGCACATAAGGTAAAGCAGAGAAGAGAAAAAATGAGAGCACTGATGCAACGTGGTGTCGGTGGTGAAAGAGATGCTGCTAAGAGAAAACTTGGCAAGACTGCAGAACTTCCAAAACTGAACAAGGAAGAAGCACTTGATGAAAAGTGCTGGAAGGGATATACCGCTAAGGGTTTAAAAAAGAAAGGCAACCGTATGGTTCCTAACTGTGTTCCCGTTGGTGAGGAAGCAATTGAAGAGAGGTCTCTAAGTAAAGGTGAAGAGAAAGATAAGGAAAAGTATGTGAAGGGTATGAAGAAATCTGCTAAGGATTTCAAAGCACGTTATGGTGATGATTATAAGTCCGTGATGTATGCCACTGCCACTAAGATGGCAAAAGAAGATGTTACTGAAGGATTATCTTCCGATGTCGAAGTTCCATCCAATGGACTGAAAAAACTTGTTAAGAGAGCAGTAAAAAGAATTGATACCAACGTAAGTGGTGATGTCGATAAAAAAGACAAGTCCATGGGTGAGTTTGGTGAATTTGTTCCATCGTCAGATGGAAAGAAAAAAGTAACCACAAAGATTGGTGAGAGTCTTCTTTCACCATCCGAACTTCTCGGTGAAAAGTGCTGGAAGGGATATGAGAAGAAAGGTATGAAGACAATGTTTGGTAAGAGATATCCAAACTGTGTTAAAAAAGAAGAAGTGGAGAAAGTAGATGAAGCAGCAGCATGGACCAGAAAGGCAGGAAAGAATAAGTCAGGTGGACTCAACGAGAAGGGGAGGAAGTCGTATGAGCGTGAGAACCCAGGAAGCGATCTTAAGGCACCTTCAAAAAAAGTTGGGAACCCTCGTAGAGCAAGTTTTTGTGCGAGAATGAAAGGTATGAAGAAGAAACTCACTTCTTCAAAAACTGCTAACGATCCCGATAGCAGGATCAATAAGTCCCTTAGAGCTTGGAATTGCTAACATGGCTAACATAGTAAAAATTTTAGGTGAATCCACACAAGTAAATGCTGGATTAGGAACAACAGTTCCTGGTGGTGATGGCGTTGGTGCCAAATATGCCATGGTTCAGCATAGTCATTCATCCGACCGTTTAGTGGAAGTAAGAACTGGTGCTGGAGTAACTTATGGAAGTTTCCACATGGCAGGAAACAATCCATTAATTATTCGTAAAGAGCATACTGATTTAATATATTCATCAGGTGCTGACGTATACGCGACTAATGTAGCTCCGTTTGGATGATTTTTTATGCCTGATGATGTATATCTTGGTAATCCGAATTTAAAAAAGGCAAATACGCCGATTCAATTTACCAAAGAACAAGTTGCCGAATTTATTAAGTGTAAAAAAGATCCTGTATATTTTGCAGCAAAATATGTAAAGATTGTTTCTCTTGATGAAGGTCTTGTACCATTTGATATGTACAAGTTTCAGAAGAAACTAATCAGGAACTTTCACAATAACAGATTCAATATCTGTAAGATGCCACGTCAGACTGGTAAATCCACTACAGTGGTTTCTTTTCTGCTACATTATGCTGTCTTCAATGACAATGTAAATATTGGCATTCTTGCTAACAAAGCAGCAACTGCTAGAGAACTTCTCGGCAGGTTACAAACTGCTTACGAAAATCTACCAAAGTGGATGCAGCAGGGTATCATAGCATGGAACAAAGGTTCATTGGAGTTAGAAAATGGCAGTAAAATATTGGCAGCATCTACATCTGCGAGTGCTGTCAGAGGTATGTCGTTCAACATCATCTTTCTCGACGAGTTCGCATTCGTCCCGAATCACATTGCTGACTCGTTCTTTGCCTCTGTTTATCCTACTA
>Ga0213858_10000319_pt1 | contig 23210 bp, 16 predicted proteins | sample PICome_FD_160122 | JGI IMG/M metagenome (GOLD analysis project Ga0213858, IMG submission 160122) | Coastal seawater microbial communities near Pivers Island, North Carolina, United States - PICO245 | ecosystem: Environmental > Aquatic > Marine > Coastal | place: USA: North Carolina | collected... | reverse complement strand
TCAAGACGAGCAGTCGATATGTCCTCCACGATGGGCATCATCGGGTGAGTGCGATGGATATTCTTCAGTTCAATGATGCGGAGTTCGATGTCGTTGAATGCGATGATGAGAATGCTCGTCGGGCTCTTCAGATTGCGATGAACACTCATCCGCCCGCGAAGAGTGCGAGCCAGTTGGACTACACAAACTGGTTGAGTGGATGCGTGGCGAGTAAGAAGATTCAGAACACTCAGACGGCATTGACGGCTGCGTTGGAGAATCTCGCTCCTACCCTCGCTGCTACCGTGAAGACGAAGATCATCACCGATGCGATCAAGATCAGTGGTGGCAAGATTCAGTGGTTGAATTGGGGTGTCAAGAAGGCAGCCGAATATCTCGCCAAGTATGGTCTGGTGGAGAGTGCGAAGTGGAATCCGAAGACTGGACGATATGGTGCAGTCATGACCGCAGAGGCAGAGTGGCGTGTCCTTGGGCGGGCGTTGGAGAATTTCGTCAACCCCGATCCGAACGGAAACCTCTACACTCCCACCGACATCGTGATCAAGGTGCATCTCAAGGGCGACAATGATGCCGCAGAGAAGCGTCGAGCGGTTCGGGATAGTGCAAATGAGATCATGGCGAACATGCTCGCTGCTGCTGGAGTGGATGAGTTCCCGAACGGGTATCCGATTCGCTTCGTCGCCTATCTTCCGCAGGACTTGAGTGACGATAAGATGGGTCTGAACGAGAGCGAAGATAAGTTCTACCCGATCTGCACCGACCCCAGCAGTCCCGACTACGAGATGATCGACGGTGCATGATTAGCACCCATCTCGTAGACCCCACCGAAGTCAGTTCGGTGGGGTTTTCTTTTTTGATGTGATTTCCCGTATCCACTCGTTGTAGTATTCTACACTCGCGGCGGCATTCTCGATTGGTTTGCCTCTGAACATACGATAGTGAACGACGATGCCTAGAAGCGTACCATCGGGAGTGAAGATGGGTCCACCAGAGTCGCCATGCCATACGCTGGCGTGAGTAGGTAACATGACAACGATGTGTGGTCGTTCAATTGTGCGACCATAGTATTGAAAGACGAATGGTTCAGACCTCTTGCGAAGATCAAATGAGTTTCCTACCACAGTCACGGGCGTGAATGGCTGAAGTGTATCATCCTCACAATCACCAAATAGGCGTGTATGTGGTTTCTCGTTTGATGGTTCTTCGAGAGTGAGAACGGCAATATCATGATCGAACGATCCATTGTGTGGGTAGATGTCTACTTTCTCTACGGCGATGCAGTCGAGATCGTATTCCATGAAGAACATTTGTCCCTTATGATCAGCGACATGAGATGCGGTAAGAACATGAGTGGGTGAGATGAGAATACCAGAGCCGATGAGATCATCGGCCTCGTCCCTCACTGAACCTACGGCTGGGTATGGATCCCATGACTTGTCGAGGAGTGTATCCCAATGACGAAGAACCTCAACGATTCGGTCTTCGATGATCGGATCGAGTTGAGGTTCTTTTTTGGGTTGTGGTGGAGGCGGACCTTGTGTCTCGGGAGCGAAACTTGATGATGAGACACAACCTCTGAGTGTGAAACATACCAAAGCGGCTGAGAGATAACGAACAGCATACCTTCTCATACAAATATGTATGGGGTTTTAGGCAAAAAAATGGCAAAAAAGTCCTGCATACATAAACGGTAGCATTTAAGGTACAAACTACAAATGGCAATACGAAGACAAAGATCAACCACCAACATATCGCCCAGTATTATAATTACTCGCAGAGGAATATCAGGAATTGGGTCGGGAATTGATTCTTCGAATGGGAGCATTCAAGATTCCGACCCAACCACACCTCCTCTTTTGAATGCCTCATATCAAACCCTGATTCCAGGCCACGGAGAATATGTTAGTCCCGTGGTGACAAGTTCTGCTGGTTGCGAGAACTATTCGTTCGTGCAGTTTGCTGGCTACTGGTTTGACGACGAACCCATCAACGAGCCCAAGATAGGGAACGAGATGAAGGACGACAACATTCGTGACCTATGGACGCAGGTAATCACGAATATGGTTCTGAATAGTCTCAGGGATTCGAAGCACCAAGACGGTTCACCAATTTGTATAGATGTCGAAGACCAAGGAGTAGATGCGCCACTGACAGCACAGGATATGAGTTTGTTAGGGTACAGACTCAACTCCACAAGATTCAACAAGTTTCCGTATGTCGAAGACAGACAAGTGCGTCCACTATCGTCAAACATTAGGCACATATATGAAACTCCCGCGTCAGAGGCTTTACCAAGAGCGGCACATGCAATTCGTGAGGTAACGAGAAGAGTTTTAGAGGAGTATCCAAACAGTCCAGTCGGTTGGTATAATGTAGGGTTGAATGTATACATTCCAGGCGAAGAGGGTATCAATACACAGGATATCCCGGTTTTGAATGAATGGATGGGATACCTAAAGGGCACGCAGTCATATGATGGTCTGTACACCAAAGATGCTTTTGACTTCATATCATATTGCTTTATCCCAATTTACCCCAGTGCTGGCAATCAGTGGGCAAATCCTGCTTTCGCGGGAAAGCATTATTACAAACGATACACAAGCAACACCAGCAAACTAGGAAACCTACTGGATACACTATCACAAGGCGTAAGTCAATCTGCTTTGAAGTATAAGTTGGTCCCTGGCTTTACATCTAGATGGATATTCACTGCCAGTAACGCTGGGAGTGAACAAAACCTAGTGGACTACAACAAGACATGGAGTGAAGTCGTTACCACGGGTGATGGATTCGCGTATAACGACGCAACCGAAAGTCCATACTTTGATCCTATCAATACCAGATTTGAGGACTATACACAATATGCAGAGAAGAGTGGAGTCACCCAGATTCCCATGCTCCCAAGAGAGGCGGAAGAGTTCTATGGTTGGTTAGGATACAAAGAACAAAAAGACTGGCAGTCATTAAAACCAAGACAATTTGGAAACCTCATCTGGGCATGGTGGGACGGTGACATCATGCCTAGCACCATGTGGAAAGGGAAAGAGATTACTTGGATTCCGCGAGTTGCATGGCAGAGAGGAACGCTTGAAAGCAATTTCAGATCTGGTAACATAAATGACTTCATGAGGTGGACACTCGGCTCTGGTTACACAAGTTACCTAAACAGTAATATCAGACCTTTCGGCAGACCCCCTTTTCATCCAGATGACCTAGTATGGTTTGATCGTCGATGTGAAATTATGCACGGCTTGTTTCATGGCCGAGGTGATTATTATAATTTTTAATTCAGATACTCACGATCGGGTGGATACTCTTCGGCGTTCACTCCATCATTCCATCCATACACAATCCAACGATCGCCCAACAGAACATCATTTGTTGGAATCAATTGTCTCCAGTAGATTGCATTACCATACTGAGTTCCACCATCAGGTAGATTGACTCGACCTGATCGAGATGCATTGGATGAATCGGAAGAGACAACACCCAAGAGTGTGTCTCCCCGATACATCTCAACAACCCACTGACTCGATGGGACGAGTAGACTATCAAAACCGATTGACTGGTATCCGTAAGGATTGACTGTTATTGTGGCAGGGCCAGCAGAACCGTTTCCATCCTGTAAAGATATATCACCCTTTATGCTTTCCACTGCCAATCCAGAAAAGGGATACGGACTTGTCCGTTACCTCCTCGGATTGGATCAACCTCGATATCAGCAGCGATAACATAGTCTGCGGTTTCCCATGCAGGATTCCACATTTGCTCGACTGGATCAGAGTCACCAGCGTTCGCTTCATCGATGACATCATCAGAAGTTTCTGACCATTGACTGAGAAGAATTCCTAGATCGTTAGAATCGACCAAACCACTCTGATCGAGATCATACAAAGGATTATCAGTTCCAAATGCTGCCATAAGAAGTCCTTGATCGACCCCATCAACGATACCATCAGCATTAACATCCGCAAGTTGAGCCTCCAGACGAGTTGTGATTTCCCAGAAGATTGGAATCTCCGCAGTATCGTTCGGCTGAACGACCTGCTCGTAGTAAGTGATCAACCTACGAGTGTCGGGTTCCCAACACACTTCAGAAAATGCAGGGGGGATAATCGGCATGATACCTTCGTCCAGAAGAATACTCTGACGAAATCTCATCTTCCTACGAACATTAGTTTTGTTGGTGAAATCAACAGTTCCGTCCATAGTGTATGTGCCGATGTAATTACCATAAGGTGTATCATAAGCAGCCACAATTATTCTAGTGTCTGTCTCTACTTCCGAAACTGTGATCATGCGACCATTTGGATTTCCGTCAGCGTCGAAGTCTGGGATCCGCGTAGTCGTCATGGGTTGTAGTTTAGGACCACAATCTAGATCCTGACCAAAGGCACTACTTGCGAGTGCGAGTGCTAGTGCTACTTGCTTCATCATTTTTTACTCCATATTTTACTGTGGATACCTTAACCCATGCTCGGGTGAAAACATATACCGCTCCGATCAGTCCAGCCGAGAACCACAGGGCAGTTTCGCCGCCCTCTGTCGCTGGCATCTTATCAAATATACCGAGTTGATCTGCGATAGGAATTCCAGAGATTCCAATGGTCGCCCAGAACTCAGTTGACTTGAATCCTGGCTTTGGTGTGTCACTCATAAATCACCTCCTTTGATAATATTTATCATACATAATACCATGGCTAAAAAGAAAACAACCACCAAGAAGACAGCGAAGAAGACTCCCACCAAGAAGCGTACACACAAGGCGTCTCCTAAGAAGAAGGAGAATCCCGTCTCAGAGGTTCCAGAGGTTTTTAGGTATACCGTGTCGTCTGGAGAAACTACGCTTCAAACGAATGACTTAGACGCTTTCTGTAGGGAACACAGCCTAAATGTTCAACTGCTATGGGCTACCCGCAACGGTACAAGAGAAAACCACAAGGGATGGAGAATCAAATGAGCAACGAACCAGATTTCATTGATGATTTTGATTTCGGCTTCGAGTTCGCCGACAGTGACCAGATCAGCAGTCCAGTAGAACAAGAGGTCAAGGAAGAGCGAATCGATACGCTGGAGCAGAAACTAGATGTTCTTCTGGCTCAGGTGCGAGAAGGCATTCAGGTCAATAGCAACAGCGAGGACATCGATGTCTACAAGGGCATGATCGAGGAGCAGGTGAAGCAGAAACTACAGCAGGTCGAACGACTCACTCTGCCTCTGCTCTATAATCTGAAAAAGAACCCTGATAAGGAATACATCTACTGGCCCGATCGTACCGAGAAGATCGACGAACAGATTCAGAGAATCCTGTCTATTACAAGAGATTGACATGAGAAACTTTACATTCCGAGAGTCATACAAGGGTGAGATGCTCATTGGTTGGCTTGACCCCAAGAACAAACTGCACCTATACCCCGAGGGTGGTAGGATGGGTAAGTATCACACCATGATCCTCACCCGCATCATGACCCAAGAGCAGTTCCGCAAGTTCCAACCAAACAGAATCGGTGAGAGTATTGCGAAGGACATGATCTCATTCGTCAAAAGTGGCGACATGACCGAGAAGGATCTGAAGGTAATCATCGACAGGACTTACGAGAGTAACTACAACAGACTGAAGAGCGGCAAGGATGATGGTGACTACGATACCGAAGAGGCATTCATGAATGCGGGGTGGGTGAAGATTCGTATCGACAGACGATCTGGTGGATTCTCGTCCATTATGTCTAACCGCAACGCAAAGAGAAACCTTGCATGTGCTAAGATCCTAGACAAGAAACTGGGTGGTTGGCCTGGTGTTGCGGGAGGTTCCTTCATCATTGACGATCAGATTCCCAAGATCCAAGACGAGAACACATGGGAAACTTACCTGAAGACGGGTCGCGCCCCACGCAGAACAGAAATTGGTAGCACGATGGCGCGGTTCCGTGAGTCGGCTGGTGATAAGGATTCTTTTCGGGTTCACTGGAAGAGGGCGCCAGTCATGAAGAGTGGCGCCACCGATGTCAAGAAGCGTAATGCTCACTGGGATTCATACTTCAAGCACTTCGAAGATGAGTATGGTCCCATCCCCAGTCGCGTCAAGAACGCCATGCGTATGGCAGACTACAAGACAAACCCATCCGTGACCTACAAGGGCAGGAAGTTCAAACTGCGAACGGGAATGGATGAGATGGACTTGCTCTATCATGTTCTCAGTGAGGAGAAGCGTGTCCCCAAGACGCGAGAGAATCAAGATCCCAAGACACACAGCGATCTTTACACCGACGAGGATCCCAAGGGGACCATCCACGGACTCGGGTTCAAGGATGTTGCGACAGCGAAGGCATCAGTCGCAAAGATCAAGAGGTCTGGTCGCACGCACGCACACAAGATCCAGGCAGCGATTGCGATGGAGCAGCGTGCCAGAGTCATGGGTAAGACGGCAGAAGCCGCCGTCTATCGTGCCTTTATCAACTCGATGAAGAAGAAGACAAAAACGAAGGCGATGAAAGAGGCTTGGTCCGACAAGTATAAGAAGTCCATCGACTGTAGCAACCCAAAGGGATTCAGTCAACGCGCCCACTGTCAGGGCAGGAACAAGCGTAAGTGAACCATTTACATATGATAATGAAGGCAAAGAGTGACCACCTATCAAACAACCTAGAGTCACACGAAAACTGGATCAAGGAACTAGTCTCTGGGTTGGAGATGAAACTACTAGAAACGAAACAGGGTGTCAACCCAATCTCGGCCCTCTGCGATAAAGAGGGCAACGAGGGCGTGACAATCGCATGTGTCATAGAAACTAGTCATATAGTTCTGCACACATGGCCCCTCAAGAAAGAATTACAACTTGATGTCTACACTTGCGGCACGATGGATGTTGATTTCATAACATCACATCTACAGTGTTTCTCGCCTTACGATGTAGAGTTCAAGGTGTTTGATCGAGAGTATGAACTAAAGGAAATCGGAGATATCCAATGCCAAAACTTGTAGAGAACATACCACCAGTCGAGTGTATGGTCCGCAAGGAGTTCCTTCGTGATCATCAAGACGGCCACGGTGAGTATGAACATGCATACTGGGTGACAGCGAAGAGCATTCAAGGTCGTGCCCTCTACATCGAGTCATACCTCACAGAGTATGGCGCCCTTTACGACAAACTACCCATCTCTGCATACTGCTGGAAAGAGGTGGACGAACCACTGCCGTTGTCGCACCTACAGATGTGGGACTGTCTATCGTATGATATCGTGTGCATCGAGAAGACATTTATGCGGGCGAGAAACTGTCGCGTGTTTCTTCCCGTTGCGAACGAGTTCATGAACGGACAGTATCTGTTCACGCTCGACGCATACGGTACTGGTACACTGGCGGAGACGCCGAACGAACACAAGTCATACAACTTCGTGAAACTGGAGAACGGGCAGTTCGGTGCTTACCCTAACAACCGCATACTCTGGAGTGATGCGTCGTTCACGCCAGTAGATGGTAAGCGACCAGACTTCAAGACATCGACGACATGGTACTACGCAGAGACTGAAGGGCAGAGTTTCAGTGATGACCCAGACTACTTCTATGGCATGGGTGGCGAAACTATATAATAAGTAACCTCTCGGAGATTCGTCATGCCCGAATTTGACATTCAAAATACATTCGATGGACTTCCCCCAGAAGCCACGAGTGTGACAGCCAGACTAATTCTTTCAAAAGAAGGAAGAACGGTAGAGTCTTCGGTCACGCGATTAATTTCTGATCCTGGCGAGGATAATTTCCTCCCTCTCTCTGATCTCGAAGATCTAATTGACGCTGCTGAACCAAATTCAATAATTGATTTGGCTGGGGAGGGTTATGCTCCGCAGACAATAGAAGAGGCCGATAGTTATCCTACTGGCATTCAAATATCCAAAAACATTACACTGAAAAATGGAACCGTCACTGGAACGATGCGATTAAACTGGACTGAAGTTGATTCTTCGGGACTCTTTTTTGCAGATCTTCCCGTTTCTTCAAACGAAAAAATTACCTACGACGACCCAAGAATTTATCTGATTGACGATGATCAAGATGAAGTTCCCTATCTTCAGGCCAGAAGACCAGAGTCCCGTGAAGAGTTTAAACGATGGAATGGACTATCTGTAAATGAAAGATGGTATTTTCTTACAAGAGAAGATGGTGTACCGACGACCGACTTCGGCTTCGGAACACATGGAACTTACACCGTCACCAACCCAGGCGGCACGGAAGCAGATTTTGCTACTTCTGTAAGGGCAGACCCGTCCGTGAAGGACGAGTGGGACAGTTTCTTCGCCAATGGGCCCAACGAAACCACAACACTCATTCATGGTTATCCAAATGTAATCACAACAGTATCTAATGCCTCCTATGATAGTAGCACAGGGGTGCTTACTTTCGAAGCCCCAACGGAAGGTCGTGCCGATAAATATCTGAATGTTTCATTTACGGGATTGGATCCAAATACATTTTTAGAGAGTGGTGAGTTTTGTATTCGCAGGGCCGAAAATCGCATCTATTACCGTCCAGTAAACGGAAACCCAAACTCATCTAGAGTTCCTGTCATGTCTAAAATTTTTAGACTTAGTGACCTACAAACTTTAACATTAGATAATATGGAATTGTTTGGACAACTTCAGGGAACAGACTCTTCGCCTGGTATTATCTCTAGTAACTCAGGAGAAAACGCGGGCATTTTAAAGACCCAAAACAACACAATTATACGACATGGTGCGGCCTGTTGCTTTGGTATCAGAATCGATCTTGAGGATTCTTCCTTCTACGAGTTTACGCTAAGATTTGGGTCTGGTCTCTCTTCGGGCAGGGCACTTAGAAATTACTTTGGTAATGCTGCGAATAAGTCCATTCTATACTTTGGATACAGCACAACTGAAAATCCCATTTTGATCAAAGATAATTTCTTTGATCTTCCTGCTACAGCACACGGACAGCCGATTTCTCTTTACCAAGAATCTTGGCAAAATGCTACAATTGAACACAACCTCTTTTATAACAGTGAAAGAGTGCTGTCGTTCCAGCCCAGTAGTGGAAATGATGGAGATGAAAGTAATGTAGGCACATTTAGGTTTGCTAATAATTTAATATACATTGACACCTTAAGAAACTCCTCTCTTAAATCGGGTCAGTCTGGATTTGCTTTTAATGGTGGAGAGGCTCCTGCTCTTGATGGGTTAGGTCAGAAAGTTATTATATTGAATAATACCTTTGCAGTCTCCGCCGCTCTCGTTGACACTAATAGCACCACTAATGTGTTTCAACAAATAGATCTTAGTCTCAACAAGTTGCAACACTCGGAAGTGTTAACGGCAAACAATGTGTATGCAAGACGCAGAATTCCAAGTCAGTCGGATTATGATCTAACAACCGAAGATGGTCATGGTTCACTTAGTAATCTTGATTTTGGAAACCTCGCTTTTCAATCTGGATATGCCGCAACAGATGTGCTTAACATTGGATATGATGGGGTATTTGATCCAAACACTTTGAGACCGATTGGAGACCTGACCACCGCAGCGACAGATGGCGGTGCCATAGGTATTCGTTGGGAATCAATACCAGACCCCGAGAACATTAAAACACTAGATCGAACTTGGGCTAGCAACCACAGAGAATTACCTTTACCTACGGTTAATTTCCCCACAGATCCGAATTCAATAATCGTGGCTGACGATGACAAACGATAAGGCAGGAATTTGATGACATTCCAACCACTAACAACAACAAACACTCCCAATGTTGATTTGACACCCTTTAACATACCTCTGGGTTCAAAAATTAAATGCACTGTTCAGGCAACAGGTGTCAATGAATTAAACGAAGAAGTTATCATATCCTTAGATACACAAGAGATATCGATTCTTGACAATACCCCAGAACCACCAACGGAAGATCCCGAGATACTTAGTATCAGTCTCGGCGATGTCGCTCCGGGATCCCCTGTAGTGGGAACTGCAACAATTGAATATGCCGGCACCAGTGAAGCCGATCTTGTTGCGGACGGATGGGAGGTCCAATGGGTTTGGAGTTTCACCGAGGGCGGTGATGGTTCGCCTTATGCGTTTGTGGTAACTCTCGAAAAAACTGAGAATGTTTTCGACATGACAGGGCCTGCAGTAGGGGGAGATGATATCCCTACCACTTACTCTCCAAAGACAGTGACATGGACAATAGGCAGCAACAGTCCAATTCAACACGGCACTTATCTCGACGGTTCACCTTGGGTTCTAGACAATGGTGATATACACTTAATCGCAACAACACCAGAGGCAAAAGATAAGCAACTTGGTGAAGTAAGAGATGACGGTTCAGGTGGTTTCGAATTCGTCACCGAAAATCCATTCACAAGAACATATCGTCTACACAACACGGTGATCAATCCAGATCTAGGACTAAACAGAAGACCAGTCGGGAGAGGAACTTTCTCCTCTAACTCTCCATACTATGCACCAGAAACGCCTCTCCAATTCATCAGTCCAACTGGTCAAGGATACAATCCATTCGACGGAAGGGCATACATCGGATATAAGAGTAGTAGACATGCAGTGCCCGATCAGATTGGAACTCACTACGCGCCAGAGCAGGCCTGGGATAGAAGCGATACATTGTTAGTTGCAAACGATTCGGTTTTCGTCTACCGAAGTGTAGAAACAGAGATGATTTCTTTTGAAAATCGCATTTCGGGACACTACTCGGTCGAGGAATGGACAGATGGAAGACTATACTATTGGGCAGCGTGGGCAGGTGACAGTAATGATGATTATCCTACGGTCGAACAAATCTGCATCTTGAATGTAGTGTCATCAGTTCCTCCCGCGAACGCTTTCCGACCACCCGCAAACTGGGATGTGGGAGATAGAGCAAATAGACCAACATTTACACAACAAGAAACCAGCATGGAGATACCATATCCCACGAAGCAAGTTTATAGTGATGACCCCCCAGCGATAGATTATGTCAACTCTTCGTTTAACACACTCGAAGGACTTAATGGTCCTGGCGATGTTGGTCCTCGCTTCTCACAACAGGGCACAGATTTTCCATCTGATTCAGGTGTGTTTTTGAATTGGAGATGGACTCAAAATCAGATGAGACAAAATTACCCCATGTCTCAAACAAATAGAGGTTGGGGAACATATCACCATGCCATCGATGAAATGCAAATAATTCAGGCATGTGATCCTAAACTAGATGATGCTTATCGAGCAAAAGTACGCATAAAACAAGCCCAGATAGGAATAGATGCGTATGGTGTGTGGAGATCAACGGGAATGTGGAACGCAGAGAGTGGAGGTCATGCGGTAATACCAATGGGTAATATTGCATGGGCTTGGCTTGTCACTGGACAACCCGATGAAATAACAGATGTTCTTGATGGGAAAAATTTCGGATCAGAGTTCAATGATACATGGATAAATTTGGAAGCAACAGATCCTGGCTCCGTCCTGGCACGAACTAAATGGCCCTATGAATTTTGGCATCCAGGCTGGCAAAGATTGAGACAAGATAGAACACAATACTATTCAAACATAAACTATCATTTAGAGAATGCAAGAGTAACGCTGACTCCCGGGACCGAAACAGTTCTCGGAGGAGTTGTAGCGAATATGAATCCTCCCACAGAGACAATCATCGAATATGATCAAATGATCGAGTTTGATTTGGTTCTAGGATTGGAAGAACTAGAACTTTACCCCGATCACCCAAACACGGAAACTCTTCAACTTAAAAATTTGAGAACTACTCAAGGTTTTGGTTTACCCTTTGCCGGCGATTTCCCAGGCATAGGTGCCCTTAACAATGTAGACGAACATATTTCCTCTGGACTTAGAGGTCTACTGGTGAAAGGTCAAAATGGCGTTGGTAGGGTAATAGAGGCGGCTGGGAAGTACCCCAAAGATGGTCAGTTCTATTCAATGAAAGATTTTTTCATTGATGAGGCTGATCCTAATTATCTAGAGATGTCCACCGAAGGACTTGGAAATTTTGAAGTGGGTGAGACGGTATATCAAGGATATGATTCGAATCCTACCGTAAACCCCGCAGATGAAAATACATGGTTTGCGAGAGGAGAGGTTGTTTCTTGGAATCCTGAAACTAGAGTTTTGTTAGTAAAAAATATAGACGGTAGAAATTCAAATGATAATACAAGCACACCAGATGTTCGAGAGGACTTAGAATCGGCTTGGAAAAGAAAACAAGGGGCTTTCAAAAACAGAGATAACGGTAGAAGCCCCATCAGGGGAGTAAATTCAGGCGCCTCATATGATTTAAGTAGAAATACAGTGCCCAAAGATGGGTTTAATATACCGAAGCAATATCGATTGTATATCAAAGGAACACCATGCTCAGAAGAGGTGGAAGACATATCAACGCACCTTTGGTCGGAACAGGATCTAGAATCTGGCAACGCTTGGACTTTCGTTCAAACTAGAGATGTGGTCTCCACTCCTGCCCGTGCATCTCACCACATTACCGCACCATATCGGCATGTGTGTATGGACCATGTGATAACTGTTGGTGTGATCGCTAGAACAATTGGATATGAAAACTTACCTTACATTTTAAAACTCTTGTATGATTCATGTGGTCATATACATCTTGACCCATACGCTGTAAACTGTCAAAGAAATCAGCCTCATATGATCACCAGCACTATTCCACCTCAAGACGAATATTTTGAAAACAGTTTATGGCAAGGATCTGATCCCACTCCCGTTCGGGACGATTTTATTGCCAACCTAGTTCGAGAAATTTATTCACCAGATCAGCCCGCCCCCCGACCAGTGGTCGAGGGTGTAAAAAGAACATGGCCCGACGACTTCGCAGATGCCACATTTTTTGAACCTCCACCGATTTTTGAAAATCCAGAAGATGTATATGGTGTGTGGTATGCGAAAATAAACAACAACAATCCCAGTAAAATTCTCAATCTGGATGGACAAGAAGTTTGTCTGCCGTCACGGGGACACTACACCATTGTGGATGGTTTCCCTCAAGATATTTCCTTTGAGGGTAGCACTATCTCTATGTTAGGGCACAAAGAACCTAGAACTGATCCCATTGTGTTGAATGGTGTTCCAATATACCATTACTTTAAGTTTAGAAAAACACGCGATACTGCATTTGAAGACGCCGGCGGTATACCAACTCCTTGGAGTGAGATGAAAGATAAAACTTTATACTCATTACACCAGATAAATCATGCAGAAAAAATGACGGAATTTAAACTACTAACACCTTCAGATATAAGTCCTGGCGACACGCTACCTTCTGGTGTTGCTATCAATGATGTTTCAGACGAAAGCACCACATGGACGGTGTATTATGTTCCTACGGACGACTCTGGAAATCCTGTTTCATTCCACAAAGATGTCACCAAAAAATATCATGAGAGTCAACCATTGATAATGCTATTTGCAAATAGACCACTAACACCATAAATAAAACATCATGATTATAACAAGAATAACAACCGAGCCATCTTTAGACTTAACCACGGTGATCGCAGGCGAAATATTGCCTGAGGGAGCCATTGTTAGATGTAATGTTTCTGCAACAGGACGAGATATAGACGGAGATGTCGTAACTCTATCTCTACCCACCAGCAACGAAGTTATTTTGAATGAAGTAAATGAACCGGCAGAAGTAACATTTGTTGCGGGAACCTTTAATTTATCGGTGGACGAAACTGCGGAGACTGGACAGGCCTCAGTTCAAACAATAGGTGATCTAGAAGGAAGAACTGTTCTATGGGATGTCAAGGCAAGCACAGAAACGGGAGAGGGAAGCGAGGAGGAGGATGATAGACCTGGCGACGGTGCCTCTCGATTCTTCAGAACAATGAAACCCGTATGTCACTGGGCAGATCCAGGCTGGGAAGATTATTCATCGGGAGAGGTTGTCACTGTTCGTCTTGCAGCAGAACACGCCCATGATATTGAAAAGGTCGAGTTCATCACGAACGGCACTAGCACAATTGTAACTGAACGAGACGGGGACGGTTACTTCGCCCACACATACACCCAAGTAGCAGGTCAGATGATCACAACCGCTATTGTAACTCCAAAGATCGCCGGCGTCCCGATGGTGATGGAAGGTTACACTGACATAAATTCGGAAGTTGGCAAACACGATTATTATATTTTCGGCGGGCCAAGAGGTTATGTTACATACGGAGATAGATCTGTTTTAGAATTTAATGCAGACACTAACTCTCAACTACATGCAGTGTTAGAAACTTTAGTGGCGCTTAACATAACCGAACCTATAGTTATTAATATCACTGAACCAGGCGACTATTACCTCGCTAACAATACTAGTCACGGGACAATTAATACTGATGGTTGGTTGAAGATAATCGGTGTCACTGATGGAGTGGTGTTTAGAAATCGTTATGAATATACCACGAACATCGGAACTCAGAGTAACGGTCTGCCTACAATGGATACCTCTAGAAATAGGGCCACATACAATTTGCAAAGTTTGTGGATGGAGAATGTAGAATTTTTATCTGAGGGTAGATCTAAAGTTGACGCCCTAATAAACGCTACTAATTTTGTGGCATTTAAAGACTCGGGAGTGGTCGAGGACGCACCAGAACCCTTTAATAATACAACAGGCGCTAAACTGTGTTTGAAAGATTGCACATTCAAAACTTTACTTGATTACAGACCCGTTGAACCACTATCGAGTCAACCAGATGAAACTCTAAATGGAACTCCGATCGTCGAATATTCTATTCCCCGTGATTTGGATGCAGACAACAGCGGAGATATTCGTATAAATCCCAACCCTAGACGATCAGAAACGGTTCTGGTTAATCAGAGCGACTGGACAAATTCACAATTCCCATGGCCAGGACTGGAAAATCCTGACTTTGATCCTTTCAACCCAGATGGAGTGAGAGTGGGGGGTGTAGGTGGTCTACAAAATGTTGACTTTGAACTTGCACCTAGAACTGAGGATAGAAGCACGGACTTAACGGATCCAAATTTCATGTTGCCTACCACACCATGTCTAAACCACTGGCTGGCTCTGGGGGGCCGAACTGGTGGAGCAAAGTGGGTCTTAAATTGTCATGCAGAAAATCTAGGAATAGGTAGTCCATTCAGATCATCTCAGGAACAATACGCTCTGGTTAGAGACTGCTCTGTAGAAAATGCCGCAGATGACATAGTGACCAATGCTGCGGCGGTTATTAACTTCAATGTAGGTAACTTTAATGGTTATCAGTCCCCCATGCACAGCGATGGTTGGCAAGCGTACACTAACCTTACAGGTATTGATGCTAGAGCGTATGGTAACATTTTGATAAAAGGTTTTAATTGTTGGATGGCATGGGAAGATGATGCTAATGCAAAAATAGGAGCGGGACAGGGGATTTATGGAGACGGATCTTTCGGTCTTGGAATAGACGGCTTCGTTATCAAAGACTGTGAGATCGCATTCTCGGTTGGCTCATTGAAAATGGAATTCAACGAAAACACATTTGTTAAGAATGTAGCGGTCATTGATTCAAATATACTAAAATCTGGAGAGAGGTGGAACAGTAATGATCCACGACCTGACGACCATCGAGACCCAAATAACCCAAATTACGAACCATTTGCTCCCGCAAATGTTCAATGGGGCGATGTTCTCTTCAAGAATTGCAAAAATGGAAGAAGCGAATCCGCTTCAACTTATGTTCCTGGCGGGGCGTTGGCCCGTACTGCTAATTTTGCTGTGGTTGACGATCAACCTTTCATAAACTGGATATATGATGGTGCCCCGTTGCCTTATTGGTCTCCATATCACTGCCATATTCTTAGAGAAGGTGACGACTTCGCTGAGGTGCAGGGAGATGGAAAACCCGAAGGAGATCTTGAAATATTGGTGGATGATTGGGAACCCAAGTTCCAGGCTGATGGAGTAACACCTGAAGAAGAAGACTTGGATGGCATCACATTTTTCCATCCACATGTTATAGACCCAGTTTCTTTCTTGGGCGTTCAGGGCGGAAAGAAAATTGGTTACATAGACACTAATTCAGGTGGAATGATGCTGGCGATTTACTTTGATAGTTCCAGTCTTTCCAATCAATTTAAGAATTCGGTAAATGACCTGAGTTACAAAGGATATGCGATCACTGATCAGGCAACTGGAACGGAGTGGGTGTTCCAGCAAGACAGAGACGACGAGGGTCAGCCCCTAAATGTTACCGTCAGAGGAGCGGTCGGAGGTGGAGTGGTCATAAGTTACAATATTGTGAGGGCTGCACCACAAGACGGTCAAGATGGAGGAGATGATATAGATACCATTATAAATAATTTTGCTGGACCTTTCACCGTGTCTAAACTACCCACATGACAATGGAACTGATTAATAATGGATTTACATACCTACGATTTTAACTACGATCCATATACCCCAAAGATTGATATAACCGCGACGATAAGTGATAATTCTGATTTTGCTACCGCGACTTTTGATATCCCATTCAATGAGACGCTAAGAGACAGAAGAATTGCAATATCGCTATCTTCACCTGGCACCGCCCGTGTTCCATATGCTATCGATAAATTCTCCCGTGGAGAAACGCTTGTCATACCAGGCGATGTTTGTCTAGCAGGGCCCTCTAGCACACAAGAACAATTTGAAAACGCGACTGACGAAGAGATCACCACATCTTTTCAAAATTTCAGAAACTCGGAGGATGGATTTGGTGTTACGAGAAATACTTACCTGACTAGTTCATGCACAGGAACAATTCTTCTCGATATTCAACACCCACTTTCCCTCTTGACGCAAACTGACGCAGTGCCCACATGGTTCGTTGAGGGGCTCATTCGTCGTGTTGATTTACTGAAAGCAATACTACCTCTCTCTAAAGTTGGTATTATTGGGTTCGGTCAGCCTCATCCCTTAGGCGAACCAACAGACAACTCACACAGAAATGCACAATTATCTGCGGCAGAGCAGGGACTCATTGGTGCAGTGGATTTCATGTCTCCTGCTCTTTTCCAAGAAAGAGATAGAGCGTCTGATCAATGGGCAAAAATTTACAAGGGAGATCGATCTCAGCAGGCAAAGAGCATCTGTGATCAAATTAATCAATTAAACTTCACGAATAAGTCCATCACTCCAGTCATGAAGTTTGAGTACAAGGCTGGCGCAAATGCAGGACAAAACGCCGACGAAATCAATCGAAGTGAAATTCTTTTTTCGGGTTGTACCGACTTTATATTTGTAGAGGACTCTTTTGCAAATTTAACACAGATGCCAGAAAAGAGAGTAAACTTACTCAGAACAATTTATGAAGTGACCAGTGGAGCAGAGGGCATTATGATGTCCGATACAAAGTTCCAGAGGGGAACACGGTTCAAGACAGACGGGTCATCGAGAGATTACAGAGACTGGCCCAACGGACCTATACTTGAATTAGTTTATAACAACAGAAAAACGGATATTTGGTCTGATCTTAATCCATGTTTTATTCTGTTCGGAACTTCGGGTGATCCATTCATTGATCCATCTGTACAAATAGATGGTGGACCAGTCATTAACTTTAATGAGAGTTCTAGTCAATCTTCTCTTTTGGGCCTTAGTCCCGAAAACTATGCTCGATATGTAAACACTTACGCCGACAGAGTTATAACTTACATCGAACAATATCTGGTTCAATCAAAGTTAAAAATAGCGAAAAATCCAAACAGTATAGTAATTGTTGATATTGAACATGACTTGTTCGATACTAAATTTTTCTATGAAGTAGCAGGATGGGGAATCCGAAATGGTATGGGTATCCCCGTTCCGTCTGGATCTAGTGGCATATTACCAATGTCGATATATTTTGATCGGGTTGATCCAGCGGATTCGCTTGGAGCCCATACCCCCAATTTCAGATTCGATATCATGCAGGAGGCCATAGTAAGAGTGGTAAACGCCACGAAGGCACTAGTTGGACACAACAGAGTTGCGATGTACAGAGGACCAGTTGCACCGTTTCATAATGACATTTGGCAGTTACTTGATCCATCAAAGGGCAATCTTAGTTCGGTTCACTTACAGAATGCTATTGAGTACGCATGGCAAAGTCCTGAACTTAAACCCCTAGTCGATGCGGTTGGTTATAACTGTATGGCGTGGTGGCCGGCAACATTTGCACACAAAAAGTTTTTATGGGACAGTATAGTTTCATCTTTCTTCAATGTCGTGGGCGACCAAAATCTTATTGTGTTTGGAATGCAATACCAATTAAACTCAACCTCAGCGGGATCCATATCTAACTTCACCGAAACTGGTTGGGGCGATTTACCCTCTCAATACAGAGGTTTGGGAGAATATACAACAGCAGGAAACGAGGTATCGGCGGGAGCGTTCCCAATAGCAGGGGGTGTTATTCAATACATGGCCGAAAGCCTCAATCTGGTAGGAATGAAAGGTATCATTTTCCCAGACTTCGGATTCAATGCCGCTCTTGTTAATCAAACTGATCTGAGAGCGGATGTTCTCAACAATAGCATTGGAGCCGTACAAAGTCATACTTATAGCGAAGATCAAACCGATGTAGAGAACAATAGGAAAGACAAAAAGTTTTTCTATAATTGGTATTATAATAAACAGTGGCGTGGTTTGATGAAGAGTAGTCTCGACCTGAGATATGTAACAAGCGAAACTGGATATTTTGATCCCGACAGAAGACCATACTCTCAACAATCGTGGTCCGCAAACGGTCCTGTGGAACGATGGAAATTAAATAATAGAAGTGGAAATACACCCCCTGCATGGAAAACAAATCCAAATGCAACAGACCCAGATCAGGACTATATTTTGTGGTGGAGAGAAAATGTAGGAGAGAGACTATACGAACTCGGTTTCCGTCGAATGTCTATTCGTGACCCTAACGGAGACAGACCAGGCACTCAACAGCGTGGGTTTGGAGTTCCCTCTTGTTCTTGGACAAACGGCGAGCCGTTTGCTGGTCATGTGTTCACCGACGCTGAAAACTATTTTTCAGCAAAAGACAATTTATCAGAGCCAGGACCAGATAATGGCGGCATTGGACCACACTCTCCTCCATTCTATAGTGAAGAAGAAGTAGATGGTGATGGTAATTTCACTGGGGGAACAGCGGGAACTCTACAAGATCGTTCATTGTCGTGGAAAAACTTTATAAAACCTTGGTTAGATGAGAAAAAGGCAGCAGGCGATCCCATTGATTTTTACATTTACGATGCATATCAGGTTGTTCTATTCGGAGATGAAAATGGTGTTCTAGATAGAGATACTGAAACGCAAATTGCGGTTCCTGCGTCTGGTAATCTCGCATTAAGAATCTATAACGAGGATAGTGTCTGGATGGATGCGAATCCTCCGAGGTTTGATCTACTTCAACCGATCCCCGACTTTTCAGACTTAGATCATGTCAATATGAAAGAGTCGGAAGCCCTTGCATGGAGAGATCAGATTGGTGTTAAAGGAATGATTGCAGACAAGGCCTCTGGAGCCGCAGGGAGCGACAAACCACCCGGCTATTTTGATTTTTATTATAACAGAGGGATGTATATTAGCGGAGAGGCTGTCCCTATGCGATATGATTTGCCTGGTCCTCCCGTGAATTATGACATGATCACCACAGCACCCTACATGGGATACTACACAGGACCAAATGATAATGGGGGTAACTTTTGGGGTAGGTCGGTCAACTCCGCCGGCGAAAGCGATCCAGATCTTGCTGATAAGAGAAGATGGGAATTTTCTCAACTCGACGAAGGCACATCGGAAATTCATGTTGTAGCCACTTGGGGATTTAACGGTGGCGGTGGTCCAGGCACTGGCAATGGTTTCAACTCAGATTATGTTACTAACATTGATGCTCAAGGTGCTGACTACGACATGGTGGCTATGAAAAATCACATTGATGATATTATTGACAGGGGATATGTTTTTAGTACCACCTTGCAACCTTATAAAAATCCTTCTCCGATTAAAGAAAATTCTGCAAGAGAGGAAATTATAAGATATGTGGCTTCCGTTCAGGGTACGGGAGGAAGAAGCGATATTCCAGAAGAAATTTCATGTCTCGTATATACAAACCCACAGGCTGTTAGATTCATTGATGTGAGTCCTGATCTTAGAAATGATGATCTCAGAATTAACACTATGGTTTCGGGTGATGGTCGAGGTTTATTAGGAAAGCCAGGGTGGAGAAATGGACCCAATGATGACACTATTGAAGGCGGGAACAGTTTTGTTGACCCCACAGCCGACGGACGATATAGCATAGCAGAGCCGCCTCAGACCGTTGAAGAACATGCGAGACTGACTGCTCTCGGTATTATTGCCAGAATCATAAAACAAGGAAACCCCGAGAAACCATGTATATTCTTATATGGATATGGTTCCAACACCCTGGCCGAATGTTCATACTGGGACGAGGTAGATTGGGAAAACGGATTAGGAATTTTCGACACTGGTGAATTGAACGCATGGTTCAGCGATACCACAAGCGGTCCAAGACCAGACATATACAGATCTATTACATACACTCAAGTTAGATCTGACTATAACCTAGAAAGTCCCGCGAGTGCCTTCCACGCAAGTCCAGTCGGACCCAGACTATACTTTCATGAGGATGATGCGTTAGAGGAAGGCTATGAGTTTGCTGGCAACTTTATTAGAACACACTACAAGCAATCCCACACGAACTGGGTAGACAAAGGCCAGGGCCACGGTCAGAATGTCCGAGATGATCTTGTGGATAATTGGGGAGTTGATTCTTCGCTAACTACAGATGATGTAACTCTAAAAATGCCAGTGAGTCCATTCAGGGCACACACTCCGTGGATGAGAAATGGAATTGAACACTCCAAGCGTTGGGTTAATGCCTTCTGTGAGGCATATAAGGAAGAACAAGAGTTTTGGGCTAATCACTCGTCGCCCATTATAATAAACGATCCTCATAGAATACAAATCAACACTGATCCTGGCTATTCTCCTCAAATATATCAGATGAAGCCATATGTTGACTTCGCTCTGATGAAGAAAGATCCTCGATTTACAACAGAAATTGTTCCTGGCTGGGGAAGAACACTACAGGAGTTACAAAATGAAACTCCATTTGCCGCCTTGAACTTGGCACAAGAGGCGACAGATCGAGATGGAGTCGGTCAGCAGATCTCATGCGGAACTTGGGATTGGATTAGAGATTCAAACCCGAACTTCATCATCGGTGAGAAGTTTCAGGCAACCGAGTCAAATCAAGTGCCAGGTATCGATAATTTCAAAATCCCATATCCTCAAGGTAATGATGGCGGATGGGAGCCGCACAATGCACTGAATGACTGGTGGACCGAAAACATGGCTCAGGTTCCATTCTCGGGCGACAGAAGAAGATATGAGATGGTTCTATTTGAGCGTTGGTTCCACTCCATACTGTCCACGGCAAAGTCCGCTGCAAACTGGGAGGGGATCGCCGAACCGTTCAGAAAACACTTTAGAAATGTCGGATTCACCGACTATAACGACTTGACGGCAGACGAGCCTTTTTATAGAGATAATATGAACCAAAAGTTCATTACCCTTGGAAGTGGAAGAACTGATGCGGATGACACTGAAGTGTTTAAATACGATCTACTCAACGCCAATCATATATCAACTCCCCTCTTATATAAAGTCCCTCATCCTGATTGGAAGGACAAGGGAGGAAACACAATAATTGATGATTTCGAGAGAAGATTGACTTATTGGTCGGAGAAGTTTGATACCATGTTTAACACTGACATGAATCAAACATTGATCGGAACGGATATCAGTCCATATGATCCACAAGGAACTTTAAGATTCACACCGTCCCCCAGAAACTTCATGCCTTGGGTATTAGGACCAACCAGCACTCCAGGCTCCTCAAATCCATTCGATACTAATGAAACTGTCGCTGAATTATTATCCATGCTGAGTGAAAAGGGAATTAAAGAGGTAATAATTTGGTCTGGAAGGGATAAACTACCTCATCGGCCAGACGATCCAGATCCTAACGGAAACATATTCGATGCTATGGATCTTCTGATAAATGGAGACGGCGAGGTGATCGACGAGCCTGGACCAGGCTCAGATAGACCAGGCACAGGTGGCGGTGGCGGCGGGCCTGGAACAATAGGACTTTAGTTTGGGTTTTCTAGTTTACGGCGAATCCACAGCAGGTCCGTCTTGATCATGGCAAGATCGCTACTGATTTCCATGCGGAAAAGTTCAGCGGTATCTAATCGCTGATCGAGATCTTCTAACTCTCTTTCAATTGCAGAAAGTCGAGTAGAATAGTTTTCATCTTTTACTGCTGTGTTCCAAACGAAAGTTCCGAGCGTTAAAGCCCAGGCCACCAACATACCAATCACACTCCAATTGGTCTTGGTTTGAGTTGTCATATTCACTCCTTTATTGGGAATACACAGTATATAGTAGTTGGGAAAACTCCCTACGATATATAGAGTGATGCATATAAACAAAAAATCTTGATTTCTTTCTAACGCCCTCGATATATCGTGGGCGTTTTTATTGGAAGGAGTTCTATGCGAGACAGACAGGTTTTGCTTCTCAATGCTTCAGAAGAGGTTCTCAGAGTAGTAGATTGGCAGAAGGCAGTCGTCTTACTCATGAATGGAAAAGCGATCGCACCGTTCATGAAAACAAAGGTGTACGAGATAGAAAGCACAAGTGGCACATACACGCTACCTAAAGTCCTGATGCTTTCCCAGTATGTCAACATACCATACAAAGAAAACCTACCCACACGCCGAAATGTTTTGGCGAGAGACAAGTGGACATGTCAATATTGCAACAAGGGTAGTAAGGACAGGACAAAAATGACAATCGACCATGTGATGCCAAGATCCAGAGGCGGTGACTCCTCATGGACAAACTTGGTTGCAGCATGTGAGCGATGCAACTCAGTCAAGGGCAATCGCACTCCCAAGGAGTGTGGTATGAGACTGAAGAAAAAGCCATTTCGTCCCACCTCGATTCAGATGCATCTGTCTCGGTTGTCTGGAAACATTCTTGAAGAGTGGACTCACTGGTTGAATGGGAAAAATGACTAAATAGTTATACCTTAAGGAGACACCACAATGGCTAAATCATTCTTTGATCTAAGAAACGATATCTTTGAAACACTTACCGAAGCATCTGCACTCGAAAGACGAGCAGACCGTGAA
>Ga0213858_10000318_pt1 | contig 23220 bp, 50 predicted proteins | sample PICome_FD_160122 | JGI IMG/M metagenome (GOLD analysis project Ga0213858, IMG submission 160122) | Coastal seawater microbial communities near Pivers Island, North Carolina, United States - PICO245 | ecosystem: Environmental > Aquatic > Marine > Coastal | place: USA: North Carolina | collected... | reverse complement strand
TCAAAACATTGCTTCTGCTCATGGCAACAATCTACGTGCTAGAACAATCTTCAACGAAAATGAACACATTAATGATGTTTATGTGATTTATCCTGCAACCCAAGAAGGTTGGCGCTACATTAATGATGAGTGGAATTTTAATTTAGTTGCAGATGAACACAAGTTATTCTCTGATAATGTAGAGAAAGAAAAACCTGTTCGCAACAATGTGAGTGGGGGTAAAAGTCGCGCGTCAATTCCATTATTCAAAATGAAGCACGACACTCGTTATCTTCATCGCAATGCAGATTATTGGGCAAATTGCAACGATCCAATCAATTCATTAGAAGCAGGTGACATTGAAGGTTCAGTAGAAGGTAAACTTATATATGTTCCAATTACTCGTTTTACTATTGACATTGAAGGTTGGGATTTGGACAGAGTTTCCAATACTGCAAAATTTATTCGTAAGGAAGCTGAAGAAGATTCTGAGTTAAGTAAATTTACCATTATGGGCGTTCGCAAAGGTGATGTTAAAAAACTTGGTGATAATTGGGTTTCTTGGATTGACTTCTTAACCGATCACTACAAGCAAATCATTGAAGATAATATGGCAGATATGACTGATTGCTACATCAGAAACTCTATCAGTAGTGCAGAACATGAAAAAACCACTAAAATTGTCGATGTATTAAATGCTCATCATGGCATTTTAACTTGTGACCAAATTGATTGGAGTAAATTTGCAGACGATCATTTGCTTCTTACTATACGTTCATATAAACGTATCATGGATGCGTCTAAATCTGATGCTTTTTATAACAAACTAAAATTTATTTCTCATCACGATGCAAAATGGTTGGAAGAAAAATTCAGTTCAGTAAAAGTTGACATTGATAGCATTGTTTCTAACGCAGAGAAATTTCAATCAAATTATCCTCATCTTTCGATGCTTGATGATGCTTACCATTACTACAATAAACGTAGTCATCACACACATGGTGATATGGTAGTAAAAGTTCAAGATTACATTTCCTTGTGTGATAATCAAAGGGGAGAGGGGGAGTGATTGCTCCCTTTCCCCAAATCTTTTAAAAAAACTATTGACAATACATAGAAAAAATTCTATACTACTATTATAATAATTAAAACAGGAGAACATAAAATGAGTAATGTACCATATATTCTAAGCGAAAATTCACTTACCATCTTTCTTGATGGTAAACCTCATACACTTCGCAAAGATCATGCGAATTTCAATCTTGCTAGAAAAGCAATTCTTGATGGAGAAACAGATAAACTTGGTGATCTTGTAGATATTCAACGTGCAGTTGAAGATTTCGTTGAGGGCGATATTGAAGTCAAAGATGAAGTAGTTTACTACAAGGGTCATCGTCTTCATGGTGTAGTTGTTGACAAATTGCTTGAAATGCTTCGTGCAGGTTTAAAAGATTCTGCGCCAATTACTAATTTTATTGCTCGCTTGCAAGCCAATCCAAGCGCTAATAGTGTGGCAGAATTGTACACATTTTTGGGTTACAAAAATTTACCAACAACTGCTGAAGGTAAATGTCTTGGTTACAAAGGTGTTCAACATGATCTTTGGAGTACCACAGGTAATGCTGACACAATCGTTGTGCAAGGTAAAACCAACGAACGTCATCAAATTCTCAACGAAATTGGTGCAACAATCGAAGTCGCACGTCGTTGTGTAGATGATAACAAAGATAATCATTGTTCTTTTGGTCTTCATGTTGGTAGTTATGATTATGCCAATGATTGGGCAGGAGAAAATGGCAGATTGCTTGTTGTAGAATTTGATCCTGCTGATGCAGTTTCAGTTCCAACCGATTGCAACTTTCAAAAACTTCGCGTTTCTAAGTACAAAGTAATCTCTGATATTACTGACACTAGAAAAGAGTTAAATAGACCTGTCTATGAGGCTAATAAGCCTATCTATGGATCAGATGATGACATAGATTTCGATGAAGATGAAGATTATGATGATGATTTCGTGGATCAAGGTGATTGGAATGACGATCCCGAAGATGAAGAGTCTGAAGATAATTGGGTCAAAGTTGATGAAGATGTATTGGAAGAAGTTGATGAAGATGATGAAGAATTAGATACTTATGATCTTGTGAAACTTTCTGTTGAAAAATACTTAAAAAAGAAACATAATAAAGATGTGAACCCAACTATTAAAAACATTGCAGATTTAAGAATTTGTAAAGAAAATGGTTTTGGCGTTAAAAGAGTTGCACAACTCGTTGGTGAAATTCGTGGAGTTAGACTAGATAATAGATATGCTTCTAATCTTCTTCCACTAGGATCAAAACAAGTTGTGTCTGATGATGTTCCTTTTTAATTAATTATGTCAAAAAATAATTTTAATAATAATAAAAATATTGTAAAAGATTCAAAAGATAGCAATGATAATTATAAACAAATTTTTGCTAATCCAATGAAAACTTACTCTAATAAAGAACAAAAAGCAATCAATGTTTATCTCAAAAATCTACAAAAGAAAAAGAGAAATTAGTTGATTTTCTCTCCTATGGGCATTGTGGCGAGGGTTTCTCATTCTTACCTTGGTTAATTTCATCGCCCGATCCGTAACCACATAAAAGCGGATCATTCTTTTGTAATTTCAAATAACCTTTGAAAATCGCGTTTCACACAGGAAAATGATAATTTCAAATAGTTTTTACTTTGTTCTTGCTTTATATATCATTATCCATTAGTATATATAACATAATACAATATATATAGAGAGAGAATATAAGAGATAATATAATGATTTATACAAGAAATAATAGTTTATATTGAAATTTACTATAATAATAATATTATGAATGTAGAGTACGCGAATTAATTATATCAAAATAAAATGCAAATTAAAATATTAGAAAAAATTAAAAATTTAATAAAGCCGAAAAAAAAGCAAAATAAAAAAAATAATTACAAACAAAATTTAGTTAAATATGAACGAAATGATTATGGTTTTTATTCGATTAAAAATAACAAAAAATAAAGCAAAATAAAAAATTATAATTAAAAATAAAATAAATAACAATAAAATAAAATAATTTACAAAAATAAAATATTGAATTAAATTGGCTAAAATCTATAATAAATATAGATGAGCGAAAAAAAAGAGCAAATAAAGTGGGAAGAAGTAACTGATGTAGATAAATTAAAAAGTTATTTATTGCAAATATTCGGTAGTGAAGAGAATTTATATGACGAACTTTGGCAAGATGCTATTCCTGCCATGCACGAAAATATAAAAAAGCAAAAAGCAAATAATAAGAGCGCGAAATAAATAAAATAAAATTTTAATAAAATTAAATAATGGACATAGGGGATCAAAGCGTAGAGTTTATTGAAAAACAAATGGACAAAAATTTCAGCCAAATAATGTCGGCAAATATAGTTGAAGATATGTATTGGATGGAAACTGAGAATGGTGCTAGATGCGTCGCCAAGATGCTCGAAATAAATGATAAAAAAAATAATTTAAATAATTTATTTGTATTATTTCCGCCTTTTATTCCAAAAGAGGATTGACAAACTGCTCTACAAGCGATAGGATGATCTCCATAATTATTCAAACAAGGAGAAAACAATGAGTATCGCAAAGGAAGTAAATAACAGATTAGATGAGTTGCTAAATATCCGCGCCGAAATAAAGCGCATAAACAACGATCTTGAAGACGGACAAGTTCTAAATAATGTTACAGATGGAACTCAAACAAATAAAGAAGGAGTTATAAAGATTGCTGAAGCAATGATAGATCAAATCAAAAATGATTTAAATGAAATAACAAATAATGGTAAGAACATAACAGGATTATATAATAATGAATATTATGTAAATGATATGTTACAAGATAAAATAATTGTAGAAAATAATTTATTAAATTAATTTTATATTAAATAGTATTTGACATATTATATTTTACCTTATATTGTATTAATATGAAATACTTAATGTTGTTATTAATATCGGGAGTGCTTTTTGGTGAGTGTCCTCACATGAGATATAAATACTCTGTTGGTCACGATGGGGGAAATCATTTCTTTAATACTCACTCACAAGCGCGCAAATATATTATGCACTTAAAGAAGGGAGAGGATGAATGGGCAAAATTAATTGTAACAAAATTTCATCCAATTCCTACTCACACTCATTATCAAACTAAATGGGACATAAAACTAGAACATGGATATTTTTGTGTTTGTCCACCATGTAGAAAGAAATTATTATGATTAAAGTTATAGAAAATCCAAATATAAAGGGTTGGTATCAAATATTTCAAGTCGAAAATTTAATTGATGAAATAAGAAGTCAATCACTAGCAATGAGAAAGGCTCAGCGTATTGCACGAAAAAATGGTTGCAGTAATTTTGCCCTTGAAAAGAACGGAAAAGAGAAAGTTATTTGCTCAAATGCCTTGACAATAATAGAAAACTGATCTAGTATATACAAATAATCACTAATAATAGGAGGAAAACAATATGAATATCGCAAAATGTGCCCAAGCAACCGCAATTATGAACAATGTCCGCAATGGCAACTATGTAAGGGGTATGAAGTTCGCTAATTATGGTTCAGTAATAGAAGATAGTTTAATTGCACAACAAAAAGAAGCAGATAGAAGATTGCGCGAAATACAAGCATTACGAGAAAAACAAAAAGTTGCTAAATTTGCATAACTTAAATAATAAAAAATATAAAATAAAAGTTGACAAATAATAATAATATGATATTATATTTATATAAATAAAACATTTTTTGAATTGGGCTCTCTTTTGGGAGGGGTGTTGTGGTAACTCGGTGCCTCCCATTAGAGAGTTTTATTCTCGTTCTTTAACATTTTAAATTTGAATTAATTTTAGTTCAAATAAACTTTGGAAGGGCTTATAATCCTTCCTGTGGGTGACCCGAATGTCTCTTCGTGTTCGAGATAAGGTATATGCTTCTCTATGGTGGAGTGCCGATGGACAAATGTCTGAGGTAGGATGTCCAATCCAAGTGTAGTGCGAGTAGGTTACACTATTGAACTCATGTTCACGCCGAAAGTTGAGGGTATTGAGTAGTCCCTCCCCACATCTATTTCCCCTCCATCCCCTCGCCCGTTCTCAGTTTCCGAAAGTACTGGGAGCGGGCTTTTTATTTGACAGATGAGAGAAACTCGACTAGTATACTATCATGAATACATTATTAAAGATACTATCGAAAGACCAATTTGGTTTTGTTACTAAAAACGACCTTGATACCCTCGAGAAGGAAATGCCCAACTTGCCATTACTACTTCGTTTTGGATGCGGGCGTAAAGTCGTTCAAGCATACCAAGTCCGCTCAGCTATTGAAAGCACTGAGCGAGACGGGGATTATCTTCGTGATGTTTCTATCGCTAGCCAAACTATAGATGAGATGACTAAGTCTCCTTTTATTTCTTTTGCAGTTAAGCAAGCAATAGAAAGCATGCGATCCTGGTAATTGATTTTCTGCTGCATCTTAAGTTTCCCTGCTTCTTAAGTAAAACAAAAAGCAGAAATATTTCACACAAGGGTCCTAGAAACCCTCAACACAATAACTGTATGGAAATTATAATATGTATGTCTATCTTATTAGGAATTAAATTACTTCTCGATTATGATGGAAACTAATATATAACAAATAATACTATAGACAAATATACAATAGAGTATTATACAAATAAAACAAATTGAAATAAAAACAATTCAAATAAAATAATAAATAAACTAAATAAATTTAAAATGTATTTATAATGTAGTATCATAATGTCATATCCCAGGCCTCCTAAGTCCTTGAGTATCAAGCACTTACGGCAGGCCGCCGCCGCGCCACCTAACTGCTTTACAATTAACGATTTACGAAAGTAAGATTATTTAACTTTTTTCTTGCGGTTTTTAAAAAACTACCTTATTGTAGTTATATGATTAAGAGAAACCAACACGACCCAAGATACATCATCAAAAAGAATCGACCTGTATATGTTTACAAGAACCTACACAAGGATTGCTGGAGCATCAAGCAACATGGTTTAGTTAAGGCTCACATTCCACAAGGCGAAAGCATTGGACTTTGGGATTGCTATTTTCATGTTGACATGAAGGGCAGAGAAAAGGTTCTTCGTGAGAAGAAAAAGAATGTTCATGCCTTTGTTAAGGGGTATCTTCAAGATGCCGAGAATGTAAACACAGACAGACCCGCAACTCAAGTAACATATAATCCATACAAGTATGAGACTTTTGTTGACAAGAACACCGAGAAGTTTGTATACTATGCAGATGAAGTTTTATTATCACACAACCAAGTAACCGCCTATATACCATGAATATTACACAACAAGAAATTATCGACTATCTTATGGGGATCATCGAACATGGCTCAGACCAAGACTTGCTAGAGCTATACAATTGTCACACAGAAAGAGACTTAACTATTGACCAAGTAAATTGGGAGGATTAAAATGAACAACCTATCACACACAACAATTAAGTATGCAAAAGATTGGTTTGCGGAAAACCAATATTCATTCACAACTGACAATAATCAATTCACATTACATATCAACGGCAACATATTTGTTCTCGACCCAGTCGAGCTTAAGTATAGAGCAGAACTACAATTAGAATCACTATTAGAGGAGGTAAAGACAGATTAAATGAAAGAAGAATTAAAAGCAATTAAATTCGCCATTGACGGACTCAGCGATGAGATGTTAGAACACCGCAGACATGCTAACATGGAGGATCTCGTCAAGGTTATGAAGAATATCAATGAAAGCCTTGTGTCTATTAGTTTTGACTTAAAAGATTTAGTTGAAGCTAAAAAGTTTCAGAATGAATTAACGACAGCCTTAAGATAGTTTTGTAAGTCGCTCACTCTTAACCACTTAGGATGAGCGGCGGCGATCTACCTTAAGTGCTTGGTATACAAAGACTTATGGAAGTAAAATTAATTCGTTTTTTTCTTGTGTTATTTTGAAAACGGGCTTAGTATTATATTATGAATACGATTGATATAACTCCTACATGGTCAGCACTCGTTCCTATTATGATCGAGGTGTTGAAAAACCCAAAAGCAAACAAGACAGCAAAAGCGGAAGTGACACAAGAATTGCTTCGTCTTGCAAAAATCGTAGACGACCAAAACAAAAAAGTCGTCAAATGATTTGACACGAACCCGTAATTAGTATAGTTTAGTATTATGACACAAGACAAGATATTACAAACCATTCGTCAAATTTGCGAAGGCAACATGAGGTATGCCGATGCCATGGATCGAGTCAATCTCGAACGCGGCAAAGAACTTGGCGTAGATGGATTCACTATTCAATCGGCTGAAGAAGCTCTTGCGGATCTCATTTGCGATCTACAAGACTTTGAACACGAACTATGTATCAATGGCTCAATGGAGGGGGCATCATTATGATAGTATTAGATACACCAACACAAATCGAGGCATTTAGGCTTCGTACATTACTCAAAGGCTTAAAACTTGAAACTATGGGCATGAAGATGTCAAGAGGTGCAAGTTGTTATCAAATTGTCAAAGAAGATTTTGGCTTTAAGGGTAACAAGCAAAAAGTCTACGAACAATTCAAACAATTATTAAACAAGGAGGGGTTAGCATGACACAAGCACAAGTAGAATCACAAGTAGAATCCTGGAACTGGAACATGAACATATTTGAAATTTATGATGAACTCAGAGACAATCACACAGCAAGACAACAAGAGCAATTACTCACACATGCTTACAAATTTTTTAACAAAGATTCTAACATTTTAGAGCTTGCAAACCACTTCGGAATATATAGTATAGAAGAATGAAAAACAATTACATAGAAGCCAACTGCATCGGCAGACCACTAGATTTACCAACATGGGATGAACCAAGCGAGCTTTGGGAACTCTTCTTTGAAGAATCTCCCACTCCTTATCATCCTTATGAGAATAGAGATATTATTTCCGTAAGTTTTGAATCAGCGCAAGAGGTGACTGATGCTTACAATTATTATAACCAACATCCATCCAAAGGAGGTGCATATGAAGAGTCTATTGAAGAAAATTTATCATTGGTTTAACCCGCTATACAAAATTGTTTACAAAACAATGGACGGGCGAATAGAAATGTACACCATAGAACAACCTCGCCACCGCCACGAATTTGGCAACATGAAAGAAGGTAAATCTGTGGTGGGCTTTAGATCATTTTGCATCAATCGTGATGCTATCCGCTCATTTCGTTACGACAGAATAATCTCACTCAACAAAATTTAATATGAAACAAAAAACAGAACAATTAACTCTTCCTCAAATAGTCCGCAAGTTGGGGCACATGCTTGCCCAAAGAGAACAACGTGGCGACAGCTCGCAAGATTATCTTGAAAAGAAAAAGATGCATGACAATTTATTAAGTAAGCTTTATAAGAGTCCCTAAGTAATTGATAGTCAAGCACTTAGGTGCTTGGCCCGCCGCGCTGCATAAGTGTTTGATGTTCAGCGACTTAGGTAAGTAAAATTAATTCTTTTTTTTCTTGTGTTATTTTGTTTTTGGGGTTACTATATATGTATGAAAGCAAGAGTTAGAAAGCCAATTTTCTTTACCAAGTCAAGACCACATCAAGTCAAGACCAAGGTTATCCATCGCAAACAAAAACACAAGGAGGTATTAGCATGAACATCAATCCCGAATTTAACCCACAAGAAGCGCCCTCAGCTGTTGGAGCTATGAAAGTATCCATGCAATGGATATGGGAAAATTTTGTTGAGCCTAGAAAACACGAATTGAATGGAGATGATGCCGATATGCTCGCAATGGTTGGATCAATCTTCCTCGACATCGCAAGCGATGCCGAAGCATATCACAAAGTTCAATCAGAAAAATTTATCGAAAGCCCATATTCTCGCAATTAACTCTTGACAAAAACAATCACATCTATATTATTATCATTATGAATACTGAAGAAAACACCAATATCGCTCCTCGCAAATCTGTTAACCTTAACATCTGTGGAGGTAATCACTCACTTGTATCACTCGATGAAGTTGCTAGCGTGCCCACTCCACCAAAAGAGTATCGTCAAAAAGAAAATGCTAATGGCGAGCGCACAGTTTCTTATCAACCAATCGCGCACCATGAATTGGTGAATCGTACCAAAGGATTCCTTGCAAGCAATGGTTTTACCATTCAAGATGAAGTCCACTCGCTCGCTCGCAACAACAATCATTATTTCGGATTGTTCTCTGTTGAGCATCCTAATCGTGAAGCTACTGATCGTGGAACTGTTGTGGGTATTCGCAACTCTCACGACAAAACTTTCCCTGCGGGATTGTGTGCAGGTGATGCTCCATTTGTTTGTGACAATCTTATTTTCACAAACACCATTAAACTTGCACGTCGTCACACTCGCAACATTTTGCAAGATTTAGATTTTACCATCAATCGTGCGCTTGGTAAGTTGTTTGGATTTTGGCATGGTCAAGATGCTCGTATCGAAGCATATAAAAACCGCTCTATCGGCAATGTTCTTGCTCACGATCTTATCATCAAAGCAGTTCGTGCAGGTGCTTTGCCTAAGTCAAAAATTCTTGATGTTGCCGATCAATGGGAATCTTCCGATCATCCCGAATTTCATTCTCGTGATGTAAATTCTCTTTACAATGCTTTCACCGAAGTGTACAAAGGCAATTTAACTCAACTCCCAAATCGCTCGGATGCTTTGCACTCGGTGCTAGATGGTTATGTCGATTTCAATATCGACTCTCACGTTGACAATACTTTAAATATGGAGGTAGTCGAAGGTGAATTGGTAGAGGTGTAAATAACCTCTCTTGTAGCTTGCCCCACCCGAAAGGGTGGGGTTTTTTTTGGCTTGAATTATTGTTTCGTAAGTGATTGACTATCAAGCACTTAGGGCGCGCCGCCGCCGCTCTACTTAACTGCTTGATGCACAACGACTTACAAAAGTAAAATTAATGAACTTTTTTCTTGTGTTTCTTTAATCTGTGTCTTATTGTATATGTATAAACATTATTAAACCTAAACAATCACAATCACACATCATGAAAACCAAACAAAAATCCAACTCTAAACTAGATTCTGTAAAAAAATTACAAAACTCAAGGGATAAAATTGTCCAAAAATTGGACATCAACCCCATAGTTATTGAACTACAATTCGAACAAGAATTCAAAAGGGAAAATTTTGAGCATAAAGTAGTCACTCTTACCGCTGATGATCTGCCTTTGATTGATTACATGAGATCTGAAAAAATCAACAACAACAACAGAAGTAAAGACTCTGATAATGTTAAAAGGTTATTTCGTTGCCTTAAGGGAGGGGCATGGCACTATGAATCAGACGATATTAAAATTTGTCCCGATGGCTACCTATTAAATGGTCAGCACACATTGGAAGCTATATCTCAATATTTTAATGATGCTACCACAGAAGAAGGAGCTGAAGTTCTTTTAGGTTTCAAGTTGGGTGTTAGTGCAGGAGCAATGCCTTATTTTGACACTCAAAAGAAAAGAAGTCCTGAGCAAAACCTAAAAATTAAAGGTGTCGCACTTAATCCTATACAAAAGCAAATTGTTTTAGCTGAAGGAAGGTATTCTATACTTGGCAATCCATTTCCCCAAAGAGGTCAAATTAACTACTTTGAATATGAAGACGTAATTAAAGTCAATCAAGGCATATTAGATAGAGTTTTTGATGCGGTAAGTTTATCAACAGACTTTCCATACAAAGCTATTGGTTATGCCTTATTCTTGTTAGCTAAAAACAACGAAGAGCTTGCTCAAGAGATAATGGACGACATTAAAGCACAACACTCTGAAGCATTAAAAGACGGATCGACAAAATCTAGGTATAAAGTAAATCTAGGTCAAGAACATAGCTTAGTAGAACTCTTTCGTGAAGAAAAGCATCTCAAAATGTCCCACATGACAAGTAAAACATCTAGAGATTGTTATCGACAAGAAGAGTTTTTTCCTATCGCAGTTAATTGGTTGCTTGAAAACTACAAAATTGACAGAAAGGTATTTTCCTTATGAGTTGTTACATTAAGCAAGCAATCAGTCATTCAAAAATGTTCGCGTATTACATTGGTAACACTAGGCAATGTGCGAAATCTGACAGGGGTAAACCTAAAAACCAACTAATCTCTAATTTTGAAAAAGAACATGGTAAGATATTTTGGAAAGTTTTGATGGTAATTCCCGAACATGAAACACATCCCGAATTTGGAGAGTCTTTTTTGATTAATTGTTTTAAATCTAAACTACACAAACTAACTCTACTCAACTGCAACAACCCAAATGCTATGGCTATGACCTATGATAAGAAATCAGAGTCTATCATCAACAAACTTTCAAGATTGATTGTTTAGGTTAAAACTGCGTAAGTCTCTGGTTTTCAGGGACTTACGCCAGTTCGCCGCCGCGCCGCTTAACTGCTTGGTATTCAACGACTTACGAAAGTAAAATTAATTCACTTTTTTCTTGTGCTTTGTTAGGTTTGGTGGTACTTTATACTTATGAATAGAATTACTAAAATCTTAATTGAACGTGACGGATTAAGCCGTGAGGACGCAGATTTACAAGTTAGCGCTTTTTTCTCTGAAATGGCATTGGATATCTCGCAAGGTGGTGACCCTTTCGAATGGGAAACTTTGTTTGTAGATGAATTTTCTTTAGAGCCAGACTTTTTTGAAGATTTAGTGTTTGCCTTAGTTTAAAAATTAGTTTACTTTAGTTTTATGATTAACTTACTTTCCAATCCAAAAAAGATGCCCTGCTACGGGTTCAACATTCCAGCTTACAAGTATTGCCCAGCCGCGCAGCTATTAGCAAAGATTAAAAGCAAAGCAAAAAAGTTCATTTGTGATTCTTGCTATGCTTGCAAAGGTTTTTATACTTTTGCCAATGTCAAGGCAAGCTTACAAGCAAAAGCCGACCTTATCACAAAGTCTTTGCACCAAGACAACGGGCAAACTTTTGTTGATGCAATGTGTAATCAAATTCGCGCAAAGTATTTTGACAAGCAAGGCAACAAGAAAAAACTTAAAAACAAAAACACAGATTTGTTTCGCGTTCATGATTCTGGCGATTTGTTTTCCCCCAGGTATATTTCAGCCTGGATTCGCATTTGCGAAAGTTTTCCAACAATTCGCTTTTGGTTTCCAACTCGCGAGTGGAAGCGCGATTCTCAATTGCCACACTTGCAAAAGTTAGCTAGTCTCAAAAATGTTTGCCTTAAGCCTAGCGCCATTTATGTAGATGAGCCAGCGCCTATAGTAGACGGACTCGACGCGGGCACTTCAGTTTATACATCACAAGCCCAAGCCGAGCAAGACGGGCATTATGTTTGCCCAGCGACTATAGAAGGCAACGAACCAACTTGCGCAGCTAATCGATGCAACCTTTGTTTTATCAAAGGATGTAAAAAAGGTATTGCCTATTTAGCCCACTAATGCTATATTATAACCATGAATTACCAATTATTATTCGAATCAGGCGACACTTACTACGACTCAGCCTATGGAGTTGACATTGACCAAGACCGAGCAATTCAAGAATTGAAAGCGCACGGGATAACTTCAGAAGAAGAATTGCAAAAATTCTTTGATGATTTAGGCGACAAAGAAGGATACGCAGCGCAAGACGTTTTAGATTGGTTGGGGTACTGACACAAGTCCCTAACCATCAAGCACTTAGAGCGCGCGGCGGCGGCGTTACCTAACTGCTTGATATTCAACGATTTAAAAAAGCGAATTTAATTCACTTTTTTCTTGTGTTTATTTGGAATCGGGCTTATTGTGTTAGTATGAAACATTCAGAAAGTGGAAAACTAAAAGTATTCAAGCAACTGCGCAAATGCCCAGAAATTACCGAGATCAAGCAAACCGCCAAAGGTCACATGATTCTCGCTGAGAACGGAGAACAATTTCTTGTTCATTTAAGCGCTCGTGCTTTTCACCCATTACGTCGTTGGCTCAAAGCTAACACTTCATTAAAATCATTAAAATTCTAATTATGACTACAAAACAACTTATCGAGCTTATCAATTCAACTCAAGACGGAGAGATTTGGCTATACGACAGCAAACTAAAAAACCACCTAGCTGTCGTGGAAGAAGCCTTGGAAAAAGATTTGATTCACTTTATTCGTGCCGATGTGGGCAACATTACCACAGAATTTATTCGTGTTTCTATTTGACACAGAGCAAAAACTAAACTAGATTATTATTATGAAATCATTCGACGACTTACAATTCACTTACGATGACTCCATGAGAAGATGGAGTGCATCGCTCACACTTGACAACGGGTATCAATTCTCAGTTATTGCGGGCAACGATGACGGAATGTTTCAACCATTTTATGGTCGTTATCCTGATACTTACGAAGTTGCAGTATTTAATTCTGATGGAAATTTTGTTCCATTATCTGTTTCCGATGATGTGCTAGGATGGCAAGAGCCACACAGGGTGACATCACTTATGCACCAATTTGAAATGGACGGGCAAGCTCACGAAGATTTGCTTGTAGCAATTCGAGCAGACTTCAATCAAAAACTTGTTTCACATCACGATGACAAACCTTTGGTTGTTTAATTTGACAAACCTTAAAAACTAGATTAGGATACTATTATGACATTAACACAAGAACAAAGAATATCGGTTATCAAACACGCATACGAAAATTCCCGCAAAATTTCTCCAACTCAATCGGTCGAAGATTTTATTGCAGACATCAAGTCAGAGGAGGTGTTGGGCGAGCATGGTCTAGTAGATGCCCAACTCCATGACCTTGAGGACGAGATGTCTTTATTCGCTTATAATCCTTGCGCTGAAGATTTTGACGAGGAAGAAGATGATTTTGGAATTAGTGAAGAAATGAGAGGGCTTTACTCATGAATTTAATTGTAATTGCCGTCCTTGCGATTATTTTATATTTAACGATTCAAGATTGAAAATCTAAATAGCGAAATAGCAAATACCCAAATATTTTGTTTGTCGAAGGTGTAGCATGTAGTAGTTACTAAAAGACCCGCTCTAAGTCCTTGATTATCAAGCACTTAGGCGGGCCGCTGCGCAAGCACCTAAGTGCTTGACTATTAACGACTTATTAAAAGTCGTATTGGTCGTGATAGCCGTAGTCGATGTCCTCGTAATGGTCTTCCCATACGGGGGAATCTTCAGCCTCGTACATTTCAGCGAGAAGAGCTTGCTCCTCAAGGTAGCGCTCTTCCGCAAGGGCTTGATTTGCTCGAGCAATATCTCTATTGATCTCCTGCATTTGGCGGGCTTGCTCATTTGCAAGGGCGGCGTTATCGTTGCGGTCGAAGTGTGAGTACTTGCTAATCATATATAAACAACATAAGGGATGTGGCAACAGATAGCAAGAAAAAAGCGATTTATTTTTCATTTTGTAAATCGTTTATCATCAAACACTTGCGGCACGCCGCAGCGCCATACATAACTGCTTAACTATCAATACTTTACATAAGATAAAAAAACTAAAGATTTTTCTTGCTTTATTATATAGATTATGGCATATTAAGATATGAAAACAAAAAGACTTAAAATTATTAAAATTAAACATGCTAAAGCATATAACAAATTTATGATTGTTAAAATGCCTAAATTCTCACTTCTTAAAGTTGCTTGATTATGAATTGCGAAAGAATACCATATCCAGAACTAGACTGCTCACTTAAAATGAGCAAAGTAGAGGGCTTGCTTCAATTCCTTAAAGGTCAGACCATGATGGAATGGAGGGGAAGTGAAACAGAAAAGCAAGCAATTTGCGAAGCTCTCGACCATTTGCGCGAAGCTCAAGACGAATATAAAAAAGTCTTGACATTACTTAGAGAAATCAACACAATAGAATCATGAACGAAACATACAACGGATGGAAAAACTGGGCAACTTGGAACGTAGCGCTTTGGCTAGGAAATGACGAAGCACTTTATAAAATGGCTCGACGATTTGTCAACTACAAAGATTTAGCGAACGAGCTAGAACTTTGTGGGGTAGCAGAGACCCCCGACGGAGCCAAATACAAGGACGAAGACCTTGACACCTACGCTCTCGACGAGTGGATGATGGACGAATTTTAATTTCTTAACCCGTTGATCATGAAGCACTTATGGCACGGGCAGCGCGTTCCCTAAGTGCTTGACTATAAGGAACTTACAACGCTATCTTTGAGCCATAGCCTCTAGCTCTCGGATCTTAAAGTCAAGCTGAATTTGCATGGCTTGCAAGCGGTTAACTGATTCGCTTTTATTTAAGCGCTTTGCTTTTATCCTTTGGATGTTTATATCCATGATTTGCTGATTTAAGAATTTGATTTGTTCTGCTATTTTCATTTTTTTGAAACGTCTTGGAAAAGGTCGATTTGCTCGCTAGTCATATCTCTATACATAAGATAGAAAACAACTAACCAATTTGAGAACATAAGGATTTCAAGTATTGTATTCATGATTATAGATTAAGGAAGTAGTAAACAAAAGACAAGCATATTATCGTAAGCATATTATTTTTCTTCTACTTGATTTACAATTTGCAAGTGTGGATTCTCGCGCTTAATTTCTTTTGCTTTTTCTAAGGCTTTTGCGATATTCTTTTGATTATCTACTAGCTCGCCCCAAAGACGAATATCTAACCAATTTGAGAAGTTTACGTTTTTTGTGATTGTTATCATTGTTTCCCCCTTATCTTGTGAAGTATTCTTTTACTTGTTCATTGCTAGCCTTAACCAAGTCAGAGAGGTAAACCTCTTCTGCTTCGTTGTGGTGCTTTACTAAAGCTAAGCGCATTCTATTGCTCAGTTCAGTTACTCTTACGACTTTGCCTAATGACTTTGAGAAGTACAGGCTTCCGACTTTGTATCCTTTTTCAATCTTCATACTATTACTATCGTATATTTTAGCCTCTACGTCAAACATATTGACGATTTTTTTAAGTTATTTTTACTTTTTTAAGTCATTGATTATTAGGCACTTATGACGCGGGCGGCGCGGCCCATAAGTGCTTGATTATTAGGTACTTAGGCGAGGGGCTTCAGCCCCTGCCTCTACTGCTTCAACTATCCCGTCCCATGTCCACATATTACCTCCGACATCCTCCCACATTGAGATGCCCGAGTCTATGTCTCCGAGTACCAAGACCATTCCGTTGTCAAGTAAAAACTTCTTTATTTCTTCTGTCATATTTTACCTTTCTATTTTAGCGAGTTCCGACTCCCAACCTTTTAAGCGAAGGGCTAGGTTGGTGAGTTCGTCGATTGATTCAGCCTCGCGCAGTTGGGCTTTAATTTCGTTTATTTTGTCTTGGATTTCTCTTTCTGTCATACCTTACTATCGTCTATTTACGGGCTAAAGTCAAATTTTATTTTATAAAGTTTACCCAAGATTCAACTCTTTGATTCCAAGTGAGTTTGGCTTTGGCTTCTGCATCCCATATATCTATGAGTGCGCAGAGTATCCAAGCTTGGCGCTTTTGCAAGCGCGCTTTTCTCATTACCTTTGTGATTCTTTCTAGTCTTGTCATTTTAACTAAGTGCTTTGATTAGTTCGTTTTCGTTTGTATTACTAACGAGTGAGCGATGAAGTACATTGTACAGAAAGCCTTCGATTATATTTTTTAATTCTTTAACATCGTAAGAAAAAGAAACTTCTTTTTCGTCTTCGTCTTCGATAGATTCAACTTCGATTGAATCGACAAGTACGTTGCCTTCCTCTACTTCCAAGGTAGCATTTATACTCATGCCACCCTCAAAGTAGTTTTTGCCTGTGTTGAAGCTCAGGTACACGTTAACGATATGGTCATCGATGCAGTCGATGGTTTCTAGTTCTAGCTCTTTAATGTTCATACCTTACTATCGTCTATTTATGGGTTGAAGTCAAATTTATTTGCAATTATTATTCAACTAAGTTTTTGCACGATCCCACCCCCATTTTTTGAATTTTTTTAGCAAGGTGTGTTTCATTTTTAGCGGGGGGGTGGTTTTTCTCAAAAAGTCACACAGGTAATCTCATTGAAATAAAGTTTTTTTAAAAAAAATGACGACTTGAAAAAATATAGCTGTATATATACTATATAACATATATAACATATGCCAAGAAAGAAAAAACCTGAAATAGATAATGATCAGGATATAGATAGAATAGTCGGCTCTTTTCGAAAAACAAAAATTAAAACACATAAATTCGAGTTTTCAGAAAAGCAAAATGAGCTACTAAAAATTATTTTTGACAAAAATACAAAATTAGTATTTATATCTGGTCCTGCAGGAACAAGTAAGACATTTATGGCAATTTATGCCGCGATTCACTTGTTTAACATGAACAATGATTACTCTATAGGATATGTAAGATCAATCATTGAAAGCGCTGACAGAGGTATGGGAGCACTTCCAGGAACGGTTGATGAAAAATTCTGTCCATTTATGATGCCTTTAAACGATAAGCTACATGAGCTCACAAGTTCGTCTGAGGCTAAAACAATGGTAGACAGAGGTATCGTGTCCGCAATGCCTATAAACTATCTCAGGGGAGCTAGTTTTAAGGATCAGATCATTATTGCAGATGAATCCCAAAACTTTACATCAAAAGAACTTATAACTCTATTAACTAGAATCGGTGAGAACACTAAAATGATAATTTGTGGCGATCCAATGCAAAGCGACATTAATGGAAAAAGCGGCTACCAACCCATCATGAATGTTTTTGATGATGAGAATAGTAAGAAGCAAGGTATACATACCTTTCATTTCGACCATAGAGATATTAAGCGTAGCGAAATACTAAAATTTATTGTTAAAAAATTAGAAAATTTAAAATCATAATGTGTATTTAATATAAATTAAATTACACATGCAAGAACAAGAAAATGGCGATAATCTAGATCCAAGGGCTATGGATATTTTATCCTTTGACAACTTTAAACTTAATTCAGTCAACCACTTACCCCCTTCAGTAGATCAACATCTATCACCAGACTTTAGATTTTTAATTGATCAAGAGTACGGGAAATCTGCTGTATTGTTTGGATCTGGCCCCTCAATATGGAATAGTACAGAAGCTATTAAAAAAGCTAAAGACGATGGTATGTTATTTTTTGGCACAAATGGAACTCTATTACAAAAAGAACTTTTTACATTAGATTATTGGGTATGTTCGGATAAAAGAATACTTAAGAAATACCCAGGAAAGATAGAGAGCTTTAATGATGCCCAACCTAATAAATTGAAAATTTGGATAAATCCAAATAATAGAGGTATTGCTGGTAATCGCAGTCGTCAGTGGGGTCGATGTATGAAAGACCCAGAGTGTAAAAAAAGATTAATGCATAATGCAGTATATTTAAAAGCAAATGGATGGGCTTCTATTATGCCTGCAGTAAGAGCTTATAGGAGTAGAAATTTTTGGTCATCCTCTATATTTTTTGCTGCTCAAACTATGTTGATCATGGGAATTAAAAACATTTATTTAATTGGGTGCGATGCCTGTCTATCTCCTCATGCTTGGTACGGGGGAGATAACAATATTAAAGGCGACAGAAACAGAAAATATAATCGAGTGAGGCCGTGTTGGAAAAGGTTTGGAAGAGCGACTAAAAAATACTTCCCAGATGTTAAAATACATTCTATTAACCCATGTGGTTTAAAAGATATGTTTGAAGAAAATCATCCTTACAACATATTTACTAAAAAAAAAATGATGTAAGCAATCTCATATCTCCAACTCCAACTCCTACTCCTACCCCGCAGCCTTGTTTTGGTGATATTATAGAAAGTAATCATCCTAATAATACTATTAGTGTTCCTGTTGAAGCTTTTGGGCGAATTCCTTGTAAACAAAATGAAATAGTAAAAAATTTTGATCCATCTAATTATATTCACGAATCTTTATTACCATATTTAAATATTCACAACACAAAAAAAGCCCTACTTATAGGATGTGGTCCAACACTAGCATTCGCAAAAAATGTATTTACGGAAGCTCGAAAAGATCAATTACTGTTTTTGGGAAACAATGGAACTATTTTTATGAATAAGTGGTTTATGCTTGATTATTTTTTAATATCTGATAAATATCAAGCTGGGCATTACTGCAGTAAAGATATTAAAGGTAAAGAGGAGAGATATCTTGCTGGAATTTATAACATGTTAAAAGCTCCAGTTCTTAGAGAGAAAATATTTTGCAGATATAATGGTAGAGAAACCTTACCGCCTGAAGAGCTTGAAAAAAACGAGCATTCAAGAATCATTCTAAAAAGATGCAATGGTTTATTTAAAGATTTGATATATGGTCACAAGAATATAGGGCTTTCTTCCATTTTTATAACATTTCAATTGATGCTAATTATGGGCTTTAAAGAGATTCATCTTGTGGGGTGTGATGCAGGAGTTAATAACCCTTTTAGAACAGGGGCGAGGGGTGCTAAAACACTCAGAAAACAATGGGAAGATTTAGCTGCTTTTACAAAAGTTTACTTCCCAGATGTAAAAGTTTATTCCGTTAATCCAGTTCACTTGGAAGGTTTATTTGAACCTAGTCAATACAATGCTCATGTATTAGATGTAGAAGATGACGCATATTTTAAAATGTCCAAGGTTTTTTAATAGTAAATTTATAATAAAAATTGTTATTACATCATAAGTATTTATTGTTAATAAAATAGAAATACCTCTATGTGTGACAAAATTTTTTTCACACAAAGGTTTATAAATTTTGTTCTTTTGAAGTGTACTTAATAGTAAGAATGATAGACGATATTAGATTGTTAAAAAATATTAAAACATACCTACCAATCGTATGTTTAGATAATTTTGTGGATAATCAAAATAGTCAAATCATAGATTGGGGAATTAGACAAAACAAAATACCAGAAACATGGAAAAGCTCAGAGGGCGAGGGAATTAAAATAGCAGTAATTGATACTGGACATGTTTTCCATGAAGATATTGGAGATAATTCTATAATAGGAGAAAATTTTATAGATAATGAACCAATGGAAGATCTCAATGGGCATCAAAGCCATTGTACTGGTATTATATGTGCAAAAAATAACACATTTGGAATGGTTGGGGTAGCTCCTAAAGCTAAATGTATTTCAATAAAAGCTTTGGGTAAGAATGGAAGTGGTACATTTAGAGGTTTAGTCAAAGCGTTAGATTATGCTATAAAAATCAAACCTGATATTGTATCAATGAGCTTGGGAGCACCTCAACCTAATTCCTTAATTCATGATAAAATCAAGCAATTATATGCAATGAACATTCCAGTTGTATGTGCCGCAGGAAACTCAGGTCCTAGGGGTGTTAATTGGCCCGCTGCATACCCAGAAACAATTGCTGTTACAGCTTACAACAAACAGGGTGAAATTTCCAATTTTTCTTCTCGTGGAGAACAGTTAGATTGGGCTGCTCCTGGAGAAAAAATATATAGTACATATTTAAGAAATTCCTATGCTGTTCTTAGCGGAACATCTATGGCATGCCCTTTTGTGGCTGGAATTATAGCTTTAATGTTATCAAAACATAAACAACAAGAAAAAGAAACTGGGCAAAATGACTGTAAAACAATTAAACAAATTTTAGAACATTTAAAAAAATATACTTTAGATCGAGGGGACGAGGGAAAAGACTCGGATTGGGGTTACGGCATTATAAATATAAATAAACTAATACAAGATTACGACCAAACACAGCCCCCAGGCCCCAATCCACCCCTCGATCCAAAACCACAACCAGAGCCCAAACCAGATTCAGAATTTCTAAAAAGAAATTTAGCTTGGATTATATTTGGAGCCTTTATTGTTATTTCAATAACAATTTATGCTGTTTCCATAACAAAAAGCAGCAACCCCGCTCCCTATATTGATCAAAAAGGGAATGTAGATTGGGATAAAAAATTTGAACTAGAAAAAAATGAAAACAGGAGATTGGATTAACTTTTCTTATCACGGTGAACATCTTTCAGGTAAAGTATTAACCATCTATACTCAAATCGGAGGAGAATTCCACAATCAACAAATGGTAGTAATTCGCATTGACGAGGTTGGGGGGCTATTTCAGCAAAATACAATAAATTGTTTACTTGAAGAAGTTCACTTAATTTAGAAAAAAACATAATAAAATTTAGTATATAGAATATAATATACTAAATGGAATCTATTATTACAGCTTTAATCGCAGCTGGATCTGCTATTTGTGTTGCATTAATCAACACGAGAATTCAGTCGTATAAAAAACAGAAAGCAATAGATACTATAAAAAGAGATTTACGTGTAGATATTGAAAATATTTATATATATGATTTAAATAAAGAATCATACGATAAAAATATTAAACATAAATCCAATGGATCAGAAAAGAAAAAAATAATAATTTTAAAATAATATGGCTATAAAATATTGTAAGAAATGTGGTTCAAAAAACGAATACTTAGGTTCAACGCCTAAGTTTTGCAGTAATTGTGGTAATTCCTTTTTGGGTTTAGATAATGTAAGAGATCAATCTAATAAAATTAATAAAAATTCAATTTCTAGTAAACTTAACCAAAAAACTTTAAGTGAAGATGAAACTGCGTATAATTATGTACCTGTTGTCAATAAGCTATCTTATACAGTTAATGTTGCAAAACATCAAACTGTTAAGATTGAAGAACTTTTCCCAGATATAAAAGATGACAAAACCCAAAAGGGGTAGACCTAAAAAAATCACATTTGATGATAGTATAGATTTAATTGAAGAAAAGTTAAACATTCATAAATCTAAATGGTTTTTAAAAAGTGTAACTTGGATAGATTGGGAAGATGTAAGTCAAATAATTAGATTTCATATATATAAAAAATGGTCTATGTGGGATCAAAAAAGACCTCTTGGTCCATGGATTAATACAATTATTTCAAATCAAATTAAAAATTTACTAAGAAACCATTATGGTAATTTTTTAAGACCTTGCGCTAGTTGCCCATTTAACCCAAATGGAGCGGTTGATAATATGTATGAACAAAACAATAGTTGCACATGGACAGCAAGCAAGAAACAAGATTGTACATGTCCTTTGTTTAAAAAATGGAACAAAAGTAAATCTGCTTCATATAATATTAATATGGCAAAAAACATAGATGATGTATCTTCGAAAATTAATAACTTTGTGCATAAAGAGGTAAATTTAGAGCAATCTAAAGATAAATTAAATATTCTCATGAAAAAAGAATTAAACTCAAAAAACTTTTTAGTTTATGAAATGCTTTATATTAAAAATATGGATGTTCATGAAGTTGCTGCGGCTTTGGGTTACAAGAGCAATGAGAAGGGGCGCAAGGCTGGATATAAACAAATTAAAAATTATGAAAAAATATTTAAAAATGCCGCTAAAAAAATTATTAACAAATATGATATATTATGAAATTAACAGATGAGCAAAAAGAATTTATTAAAAATAACTTTAATAGTATTCCTGATTTAATTGAATTAACAAGAAGAGTATTTAATGACGATTCTCTTGATGGTAGAACTAAAGAAGGTAGAGCTGTTAGAGATTTTTTAGCCAAACATAAAATAGATTACAAAACAACACAAAAAGAAAAAAGAGAAAGTATAGAATTTTCTCAAGAGCAAAAAGAATTTATGATTCAGTATGCAAAAGAAGGAATGAGTGCATACGAAATTTCAAAAATACTGTTTCCAGAGGTAAATGTAACAAACTTAAGTAAAGAAGTAACGGAAGTAGCTAAATTCATAGAAGATGTAGACTTTAGACTCATGCATCCTTCTGAGAGTGCTATGAACTCACAGTATTTCCCACCCAAATCAATTTCGCGTATAATTAAAAAAGTTAATGAATATTGTCAACAAGATCTTGAGGAGAATAAACTAGACAGAACAACTCTAGATTATCTTGAAAGTTCTATGAGGTTTCTTTCAGCTCCTCGTTTCGTCCAGGTGATTAATACTTATAGCTCTAATGAAGATAGAAGATTATTCGAGGCTGAATATATAAGATCTGTATGGGATAAACCAGACTTAACAAGTGATGAATTAAATTTATATATTAATGTTTGTATGGATTATATACATTTAAAAAATATAAGTAGAGCTATAGATAAATTAAATAGAATGTTTGAAGAATGTGAAGATCAACAAGATATGACTGTTAGATTAGCAGAACTATTAAAAAC
>Ga0213858_10000317_pt1 | contig 23253 bp, 10 predicted proteins | sample PICome_FD_160122 | JGI IMG/M metagenome (GOLD analysis project Ga0213858, IMG submission 160122) | Coastal seawater microbial communities near Pivers Island, North Carolina, United States - PICO245 | ecosystem: Environmental > Aquatic > Marine > Coastal | place: USA: North Carolina | collected... | reverse complement strand
ACCTATATTTCCTGATGTCAATGTCCCACTAGTTGCTGCAAATGGGTTTGGTGAAGTGTATGTAAATCCTCTAAATGGGATAGTGTCTGCACTTACAGTTATAGTATTGATTCCAATAAAGAATGAAACTCCAGTTGATCCAAATCCAACTGATCCACCACATCCACAATTGTTAGCTTCTTGACCAACTGCCAAAATGGTATTTTGCAAACCAACAATTTTATTATTAAGTTCTACAATTCTCGCATCAATTTTTTCAATTGGTTCATTGAAAAAATTTAAAGTCTCCTGAACTCCATATATTCTAAATGGATCTCCATCAGGTAGAGTGATGCTAAATCCATTAACTTCAAGATCATCTACTTGTTGTATTTGCTCAGTATTTCTAGAGTTTTCTTGCTGATATACACCTATCAATGCTTCAGTGCTAGTGCTGATTGCCATAAATCACAAAAGAATGGTAATGGTATTTATTGATAAATAAGACAGAAGAAAATACGTAAGGATACTCTAAAATGCCTTTAGCGAGATTAGAGAACTTTTTGAAGAATCTGAATGGTAATACTTTATATGTAGATCCTAATGAACTGGATGCATCAGATTCTATTGAGAATAGAGGAAATTCAAGATTAAGACCTTTTAAGACAATTCAAAGGGCATTACTTGAGGCAGCTAGATTTGCATATGTTCCTGGTACTAATAATGACCTATTTGATCAAACCACTATTCAAATTTCCCCTGGAACACACTTTATTGATAACAGACCAGGATTTTGGGTAGATAGTTCTAATCAGCTCAGAGATATTACTGGTGCAGCTAGAGTTATCAATGAACTAAACGTATCTTCTAATTTTGATTTAACTGACCCAGCCAACGTTCTTTACATCTATAACAGCGCTGATGGTGGAGTTATTATACCAAAGGGAACTTCAATTGTATCCCAAGACTTAAGAAAAACAAAAATTAAACCAAAATTTGTTCCAGATCCAACTGATGATAATATTGCACCTTCTGGAATTTTTAACTTAACTGGTGCTTGCTACATCTATGGATTTACTATTTTTGATGGTGATCCAATCGGAAAGGTATATACAAATTACTCAACAAACACTGTAGTCCCAAGTTTCTCTCACCATAAATTGACTGCATTTCAATATGCAGACGACACTAATAATATTGTTAGAAACAATGTAGATAGTGGTTACACTGATTTAGAAAATTACTATTATAAGCTAAGTTTAGGATTTGGTGCACAGTCTGGAAGAAGCGTCATTGATGGATACAATGATTTTCAACCTAACGTGGATGAAAATAGAATTGTTGGTGAGTTAGGATCAGGATCTATTGTAATTACTTCTGCTGTTTCTGGAGATGGTATTGCTGGAACTCAGGTTATTACTGTTCAGACGCAATCTCCACACAATTTAGCACCATTAACACCAATTATTGTATCTGGTCTTGGACAATCAGAGGGTCCAACCACTGAGTTAGAATATAATGGTAATTTTATTGTTGCTCAAGTAACTAGTGAGACTGAATTTACATATTTGCTTCCAAATGTTCCAACTCAAACTTTGAATCCTAGTGTAGTTGGATCTAGTGTTAAGGTCATTTCTGATACTGTTTCATCTGCATCACCATATGTCTTCAACTGTAGTTTGAAGTCTGTATATGGTATGAATGGTCTTCATGCTGATGGATCCAAAGCAAAAGGATTCAAATCCATGGTTACTGCTCAGTTTACGGGAATCTCTCTGCAAAAAGATGATAGAGCATTTGTAGAGTATGATGACGTATCTGGTGCATATAAATTCCAAGACAACTTTGGAGTTGACAAATTCTTACATCAATCCTCTCTAGCAAAATATAGACCAGAGTGGGAAACAGCTCACATAAAAGCTTCTAATGATTCATTCATTCAATGCGTTTCAATTTTTGCTATTGGATATGCTAAACAGTTTGTTGCTGATACTGGTGGAGACCAATCCATTACTAATTCTAACAGTAATTTTGGTCAAATAGCACTATTCTCTAGTGGATTTAAGAAAGATGTTCTTGCAAAAGATAATCACGCCTATATTACTCATATTATTCAACCTAAAGAAATTAATGAAAGGGAAAATATCATTAGATATGATACAATTGACTCTATACTTACTCAAACAGAATCTCCAGATAGAACTAAAGTATACATAAAAGGATTTACTGATCTACTGAGTCCACCACCAAATGATGTAAGGGGATTTGTAGTTGGTGGTGCTATTAACGATAGAATTTACTATAAATCTGCCAATGTTGAGTATGGAGTTGATGTAGCAAATTCATATGGAGTTGAATATGATGTTGCAAGTATTGATACTGTAACCAATATCATTACACTTGCTGGAATTGGCACAACAAATGCTATTCCTGGCATTTCAACAGGATTGTCTGGTAGAATTGAGTCTAAAAATGGACTTATGCCAGATGGAATAGAACCCCAAAAACAATATAATATCAGATTGACTGGTGGAAGTGGAATTAAATTATATGATAACCTTTCAAATGCGGAAAATGATGTTTCTGTAGTAAATGTAAAGAATCAAGTTGGTGTTGGTGTTTCAAACTTAAGATTTGTAAGTAGAGTAAATGAAAAGAATGTTGGAGATATTGGACATCCAATTCAGTTTGATAGTGTAAACAATAATTGGTATGTTGGTGTAGTTTCAACCTCCTCTGGTGCATCTGACTTTTTTGATACCTTAGTAAGTGTAACTGGACCATCTTTATATCTAAGAAGGAAAATTGACAGTAGAGTTCCTGAAGATAAATCTTATAGGTTCAGACTTGTAGTTCCAAAAGAAGCTCCAAATGCTGCAGATATAACTGCTGGATTTGTTATTCAGAAAGCATCAAATGCTTTAAATTCATTACTATATCAAGCAGAGAGTACAGATTTAGTTTCCTCTGAAAGTAATGAATTATCCACAATTAGAAATGATGGTGCAATTATTGACGCTTGGTATGACACTGGAGTTGTTACTATTATCACCAGCAAACCTCATGGTCTAAATGTTGATGATCCAATCAATATATACAATCTTAAGAGTTCTGCAGAACCAAACCCAGTTGGTCTTGGAACAGGAACTGGATTTAATGGATCTTTTACTGTAAAGTCTGTTGTCAATGAACTAAGATTTACTTATGATATAACTAGAGATCCTGGAACAATTACTGTAGGAATTTCTACTGCAGAATCTTGGTTGACAGAAAGAGATTGTGCACAAACATCTAATTATAGAGTTCCACCATATACAGTATATGATGCAAATAGATCAAATCTACCATATTTTGTACAAAAAGAACTTCAAAGTGATTATCAAATTTATGATGTAACTACTATCAGTGGATATGAAGCTGGAATCAGTGATGGAATATATCATGTAACTTTGAATTCATTTAAAAATCAACCATCAGTAACACCATTTAATATAGAAGCAAACAAATTCTCTCAAAGTATTGAGAGATTGTACCCAGCAACTGATGATGATAATCCAGAAGCAGATCCACAAGCAACTATTACTCAAGCATCTAGAGAACTGATTGGAAGTGTAGATGTAAATGATATTAGAAAGAGTACAACTAAAGAAGTTGTATCAACATTTATCAAAGACTTTAATTATGGTCGTACAATTTCTGGCATCACAACATACTATGATGATAGCACTCAAATTGGTATTGCAACAGTAACCACCTCAGCAAATCACAGATTTGGTGGAATTTCTAGAATTACTTTGGCAGATGGATCTTCTGGATTTGTAAATGGTTCTTACTTTGATATTCCACTTTGTGGTGGTACTGGTGAAGATGCAACTTGTTCTCTTATAGTCTCTGGTGGAGTTGTTACTTCAGCATCAATTCAAAACTATGGTTCTGGATATACTGTTGGTGACAGTTTAACAGCAAGAGGTGTTCCAGGTTCATCAAACACCCCAACAGTTGTAGTTTCATCAGTTAACTCCTCAACAACTGATTCAGACACAGTTCAATTACTTAATTGCACTAAAGATCAAAATAATGGGACATTTATTGTCAAGAGTATCACCCCAAATACCATAACAATTTTCAACAATAATGCATCTGAGGAAACTCCAGATCAAGGTGTAATTTGTTGGGGTGGTCCAGGATATCAATTGGATGTTACCCCTGATGGTGCTGTTTATGATTCAGATACAAACCAAACTACAATAACAACACAAGAACCAAATAACTTTGCAGTTGGTCAAAAAGTTATTTTTGACGATGCATCTACAGGTTCTCCAACCATAGGAATTTCAACAGTTTCTAATGTTCTTGGAATAACATCATTTACAGTTAGAGGTGATGCAGGAGCTGCTAATAGAGTATATGCAAATGGATTCTCTGCAATTTCAAAAGATACAAATGTAGAGAATGAAAATTTAGCATCTAGATGTTTTGCACTTTATGATGCATATAAAGGAAAGGTAAATCAAGCAGTATCAGTCTCTGACCCTAATTTCTTAATTTCAAATATTTTTGGTTTACAGAAAGGTGACATTATTCAAGTCAATAGTGAAATTATGCTTGTCACCAAGGTATCTGGTGGTGAAATTTATGTCAGAAGAGGAATATTTGGAACTAAAGTTACATCTCATGCAGATCAATCTCCAATCAAGAGAGTTTCTGGTTTCCCAGTTGAAGTTAGAAGAAATTCCATCTTGAGAGCATCTGGACATACTTTTGAATATGTTGGTTTTGGTCCAGGCAACTATTCTACTGGTATGCCATCAAACCAAGATAGAGTTCTGAATGAACAAGAAATTCTCATATCTCAATCTTTAACCAGCAATGCTGGAATTGTTGTTTACACTGGCATGAATAGTAATGGAGAGTTCTTTATTGGTAAAACCAAATTTGATGCAGTAACTGGAAAACAAACAGATGTTTCAGTTCCAGTTGGTAGTGAGGATGAGGGAACCAGTGTAGATACATTTGAAGCAAACACTCTAATTGTAAATGATTTACTTGATGCATCAACTGCATTAGCAACAATTCAGCAATTAAGTGTTGAAGGAGATGTTGACATTGTTGGTGTTACCACAATATTCAGTGATACTCCATCTACTGATCCAACAAATGGAGCATTACATGTTGTAGGTGGCATTGGGGTTGAGAAAACTCTAACTTCTGGACAGGGTGCAGAACTTAACAGTGTTCAGATTGGAATTACAACAGCAGCTACAATTGACACATCTGCAGAAAATCTGTATTTAAATTCTTCTGGTGGAAGCGTTGTTGTAGATGATGACTTGAGAGTAACTGGACTTATTACAGCAACAACACCATCAGCATTCCATGGTCGTGGAACAATTCCTGTTGGTGGCATCATTATGTGGTCTGGAAGTGTAGCAGATATTGCTGGTTTAGATGGTTGGGAACTTTGTGATGGCAACAATGGAACTCCAGACCTAAGGAATAGTTTTGTTATTGGTGCTGGTGATACATATGCTGTAGATGGAACTGGTGGTAGTACTGATGCTACACTTGTAAGTCACAATCACACAATTACTGTTTCTGGTGGTGATGCAAGTGGTACATTCTTGACTGATGTAACTCTATCAACATCAACTGCTGGTCCATTTGAATATGGTGGAGATGCAGTTGCTGTTAATAGCGTTGGAAAGACTCAAACCACTGGCACTGTTTCATACACTGAACCAACTGCAAGTTCATCTACTGAAGGTAGTTCTGCTACAAATGCAAACCTACCACCATACTATGCATTAGCATATATTATGAGAACTAATTGATTTCTTATAAATAAATCTAAAAGGGCACCGGGGGATAGTGGAACCCTATGGCATCACAAGAAAATTTTTTCATAGTAAGAAAGGGTCTTGGTGTAGGAACAGAGGCATTATACGCTGATTCTGCCACAAGAAGAGTTGCTATTGGTAAGACTCTAGCAGATTATAATCTAGATGTAGATGGTGATGCTTACGTAAATACCAATCTAGTCATTGGTGATAAAATAGCAGTTAATAAAGCAGCACCAGCCTTTGAGTTGGATGTTGATGGAACTGCTTACATCACTGATGGTATTGGTATAGACGATGATCCAGGTGATAATAAGTTTAAAGTTAATAACACTGGTTATGAATCTTTTGTAGTTACAGGTATTGGATCTGTAGGTATTGGTTCTACAGTACCTGAATATAAGTTAGATGTTCTAGAGAACGCAAGGGTACAAGGATTTACATCCATGACCTTTGCAACTATTGCAGGGTTTGGAACAATATCAGTTGCTGATATTGGTGCAGAAGAGGTAGGAGTATCTACTGTTGGATTTGCATCAGTAACAAGTGAGATTGTAGGAGTATCTACAGTTGAGTATGCTGATGTCATCCAATCAACAATTGGTATAGCAACTGTTGGATTTGCATCTATAACAGATGAGTTAGTTGGAATTACAACTGTAAGATACTCTGATATTGGAGAATCCAAAACAGGTATTGCAACAATTAGTTTTGCTGGTATAACTACATCCAATATTGGTTTTGCAACCATTGGATTTGGTACTATTACAGCAGAAAGAGTTGGAATATCAACTATTAGTGATGCAACAATAACTGATGCAGGTATTGGAACTGCTGTAATTGGTCTAACAACAATTACTCAAGCTAGTATTGGTATTGCAACCATTGGATTTGGTACAATCACTGATGCAGAAATTGGAATTGCAACAGTTGGTCTTGCAACAATTACTGATGGATTTATTGGGTTTGGAACTGGTTTAGAATACACAGTAGGACTTCTCTCTGTAACAAATGCAAATGCTGGTGTTGTAACCACAGGCATTGCATCAATTACTGATGGATTTATTCTTAATGCAGAAATTCAAAACCTCAATGTTCTTGGGATTACAACTACAAGAGAACTTGATGTAGGTATTGCAGGAACTGTTGTTACAGCTTCTGAATTCTTCTTATCTGAAGAAGTATATGGAACTCTTGGAACAGACTTCAAGAAGCTCATAAATCCTTTGGTTGCTATTGGAACTGATGTTCCAACTAGAACTTTAGATGTTGATGGTGATGTTAGAATAAGAGGAGAAGTTGTTGATGGCGATGATAATGTAGGATATGCTCGTTCTGTATTAGCATCTAAGTATAACATTCCTGGAAGATTCATTGATGGAGCAAATCAATTAATCAGAAACAAGGATTTCATTGCAAATGAAATTGTTGGATTCATTACAAGTACAGATGGTCCATTTGGATACTATGGTCCAGACTTTGATTATGGTCCTGTAGGTGTAGCCACTGGTAGAGCAAAGTGTAGAAGAGATATTGGAATTTTAATTGAGAGTATTGCTCATGATATTAAAAATGGAGGAAATTCAAAAGCTGTTGGAGCAGGTCTCTCATACTATGAGGGTGCTACTTTAAAATTCTTAGATGATTCTCCAATCATTCCAACTGGATTTAGCACTGGATATGTTAAGCAAGCTACTTTGGTTGGATTTAGCAGTATTGCAGATCTTTCGAGATATGTAATTAACAATGCAAGGTTGCCAAAATCCTATCAGATGCCACCTCTGAATGGATTATATGGTGATGCAGCAAGACTGATTTTAGCTAACAAAGTTTTAATTGCAGAAGTTGCAGTTGGTAGAATGCTTGCCAACTTCTCTGGATTTTCAGTCCCAGGAGGAAATCAAGAGTGTATTGATGACATCATAGATGTTTTAGAAGCATTATCATTCAACTTACAGTTTGGTGGAAATGATAAAATATATGATGCTGCTAAACTTTATGTAGATAACACTTATCTCTCTGGAGAGGAAACAGAGTCAATTTATGCCTTTGGACAGGCAAGAGACATGGCAATTCAAGCCATGCGCAATGAAACAATTACCACAGGTGGATATACAACTGAAACTCAGTTCTTTGACAATACTATTATTGGTGATCAATCTGGACTTGCTGGTGTTTATCAGGCAGGAGATTGTCAAGATCAGGCAGATTCAATTACAACTTTAATTGGAATTATTAACACTGCAATTGAATTTGATACACTGCCAAGTGTAAGAACTATAACTGGAGTTGCAAGTATTGCTCAGATGTTTGACACTGAGCTATTACCTGATGGTGATACAAATACTAATCCAAATGCATGTGCTAATGTACAATCTGCAATTCAAACTCTGGTTGGAATTGTTACTGACATTATTGACAGTGGATCTTCATCTGCACCTAAGATTAATAACCCATGTGGAGAATTAACTTGGTCTCCTCCAGGGGCAAAGGTTGGAAACGAATGGTTTGTTGCTAAGTATGGAAGTGATTATAATGTTGGGGATACTCCAGGTGGTGCATTCTTAACAATTAAGAAAGCATGTTCTGTTGCTCAACCTGGAGACACAGTTAGAGTATTTGCTGGTCTCTATGTTGAAGATGGTCCTATTCAAGTTCCAGAAAGGGTTGCAGTTGTTGGAGAAGATTTAAGAAGAACTCTAGTTTCTACTTTAGCAAAAACTGACTTATACCATGTAAGAAGAGGTTGTTATATTTCTCATCAATCATTTGTTGGTGAAGCAAATCCAAATGCAATGGTATCTTTCCCAACAACTGGACTGGGATATGCAGATGGAACTGAAAAGAACTGGCAATCTCCATATGTACAGAACTGCACAAACTTTGTTCCAGATAGCGTTGGAATGAGGATTGATGGTTCAAGAGCAGGTGGATTCAAGTCCATGGTTCTTGATGCTTACACTCAGTACAACCAAAATGGTATTGGTGTTTCCATTACTAACTTTGGATATGCTCAGTTAGTTTCACTGTTCACAATCTGCTGTGACATTGCGGTTTATAATGATACTGGTGGCGTCTGTGACATGAACAACAGTAATGCTTCTTTTGGTAACTATGGATTATGGGCAAATGGCACAACTCCACTTCAATATGTTGGTATTGTCACTGTAACTCCAGAGGGAGATAATATTGACAGTCTTGAGTTAAATGTTGGTGCAGGTGCAACTCAAGCATATGACGATGCTGTTGATCTACTTAGAGATAATGTAGACTTCCTTGCCAATGAAGTTGTTGGATTTGTAACTAGCACAGATGGTCCCTATGGTGCTCTTGGACCATCATTTGATTATGGATCATTTGGTGCAGAAGCAGGTGGAAGAAATAAGTGCAAGAGAGATACAAAGATTCTTGTAGAAACCTTTGCCCTTGATTTAATTCAACAAAGTAATATTAATGCCATTGACTCTGCTTTAGCATATAGAGATGCTAAAGATTTCTCTGTAACTTACTTGGGAGATAGTGATCCAATTCCAACAGGATTTACAACAGGATATGTTGCTGATGGTGAAATTGCTGCTATTGAATATCTTGCAGGAATTTCAACTTACATTATTGCAAATCAAATTCTCCCAGAGTCTTATCAAAGTGGAATTAATAGTATCGCACAAATAACTGATTCTGATAAGAATGGATACAGTCCAGCAATTGTAGATCTCATCAATACTAGTGCTGGAATTATTACAAGTGTTATTGGAGTTGGTACTGGATCAATTCCAGAGAGACAATTACCTAGGGGACAAAGACCTTATGATGGTCAGGTGTCATTCATTGATACACAATATTTCACTGTCAACTCCATCAGAATTGATAGTCCTGGATTTGGGTATGAAGTTGGTGCTCCAGTTGAAGTTCAAATTGGAATTCCTGATCTTGGTGACGATGCAATTCCTGCAGAAGTCACAGTATTTGAAGATGGTGTAAATCCAGATGGAACAATTGGTGAGGTAACAATTCTAGTTTCTGGAACAGGTTATCTTAGTGCACCAACAGTTACTATTTCACCACCACCAGATGTTACCCCAGGAATTGGATCAACTGCAACTGCAACAGCAGTTATGGAGAATTTATTCTTCAATGTTGTTGAATCAACTCCAGTAGATCCAACTGGAATTTGTACTGTAACATTTGATCAATTTATTACTTATCCTGTTTCTGCAGGTGCATCAGTCAACTTCTTCCAAGCAAGTAAGATTATTGCATCTGGTATCACATTTGAATACATAGGTACAGGAACAGACATTGTAAATGCTATTCCTTCTAAGGCTGCAGTACCAATTGATGAAAATCAAATTGTAGCTACAAATGGTGGAAGAGTTCCTTTCACTAGCACAGATCAGGGAGGAAACTTCAGGATCAGTGAAGGCATCACAATCAATCAAAATACAGGTACTATCAGTGGTACCGCATTCAGTAAGAGTCTTCAAGCTGAAACAACTCCACTCATCATTGCCCTAGGAGGAGCATAAACTAAATGGCACAACAACCACTAAATACATACAAGACAGTAACTGGCATTGTCAGCACTACTGAAAATACTGAAATTTATAGCACAAGAACAGGTTATACCAGTATTGTACTTTATGCCCAAGTTGCAAACACTGGAACTGGTATTGGCACAGTAACATTTACCCATAAGAGAACAAATAGAAGTCAATCTGGAGTTACTACAGATTTTAATGAACTTATTCAAGGTGGACTAGTTCCTCCTAATGACGCTCTAGTTCTTCTTGAAGGTAGACTTGTTCTTGAAAGAACTGCATTAAAAACTGATGCGATTTCTATCAGTGGAATTTCCACATCTGATCCAAATCACATGAAGTATACTGTAAGCATCCTGGAAACTCTTAATCAATAATGGCAAAGTATCTTAGTCGCAGGGTTATAAAACTCCCTCAGGAAAGATTAACAGCTGATAGATACCAATATCTTGGATTAAATCAAGCTGAACCAAACTTAGGCGATCCACCAGGAGATAGTCCTCCTATTGGACAACAATATATCCTTGTAGCTGTAGATACTAACCCAGGAAGGAGATATTGGCAACAACTTCCCCCAGGTGTTATTGATAGAGGAATAACTGTTAGAGATGAAGGAGATATTGTAGGTTTAGCTGGTTCTGTTACTCAGTTAAACTTTGTTGGTTCTGGAGTTACTGTAACTCCTATTGATCCAGGTGGTGTTGGAGTTGCAACCATCACTATCACTGCTTCAATTTCTGCTGATGAGCCATCAGATTTAAATTCATATTATCTTGGATTCACAGATCAAAGAGCTCCAGGTGTTGTAACTGCATTTGATATTGCACCAACACAATTAGTTTTTATTCCAGGATCAGGAAGACTTGGAATTGGTAGTACAGAACCCACTGTTGGTGTTGATGTTGGAGTAACCACAGTAAGAGTTGGTGGAGATATTGCAAACTATGCAGGGGATGTAGGAACATTTCCAAAAGTATTAACTTCATTAGGTCCAGGAGCAGGATTTACATGGTCTAATGTTTCTGGTGGATTAGGACCACAGGGACCTCAAGGTTTCCAAGGTCCACAAGGTTTCATTGGACCACAAGGTGCACAAGGTTTCCAAGGTCCACAAGGTCCAATTGGACCACAGGGACCTCAAGGTTTTAGGGGTCCACAGGGTCAGAGAGGACCTCAAGGATTCCAAGGATTCCAAGGATTCCAAGGTGCTATTGGACCTCAAGGGTCTATTGGACCTCAAGGTGTTCAAGGTCCACAAGGTTTTATTGGACCTCAGGGATCTGGACCTCAGGGTTCTCAAGGACCACAGGGTGTTCAGGGACCTCAGGGATTCCAAGGACCTCAGGGTTCTCAGGGACCTCAGGGATCTCAAGGATATCAAGGATTCCAAGGACCTCAAGGATTCCAAGGATTCCAAGGACCTCAAGGATTCCAAGGACCTCAAGGATTCAGGGGACCTCAGGGATTATCAGGACCTCAGGGCGTACAAGGTCCACAAGGTGCTATAGGACCACAAGGTTCTCAGGGTCTCCCAGGTGATGTTGGAAATTCAGGACCTCAGGGTGTTCAAGGACCTCAGGGTATTCAAGGGCAACTTGGACCACAAGGTGCTCAAGGATTCCAAGGACCTCAGGGCGTTCAAGGACCTCAGGGTTCAGTAGGACCTCAAGGTGCACAAGGTTCTTTAGGACCTCAAGGAAACCAAGGTGTTCAAGGTCCACAGGGCGTTCAAGGTCCACAGGGATATCAAGGACCACAGGGACCACAAGGTTCTAGAGGACCACAAGGTGCTCAGGGACCACAGGGATTTGGACCACAAGGTGCTCAAGGATTCTTAGGACCTCAAGGAAACCAAGGTGTTCAAGGTTCTCAGGGTTATCAAGGTGCCCCAGGAACTGCAATCAACATTTTGGGTGCTGTAGCAACAATTAGTGATCTTCCTTCTTGTGGTTCTGGACAAGCTGGTGATGCTTATATTGTTAATGCAGATGGTCATTTATATGTTTGTAATGGATCATCTTATGTTGATGCTGGATATATTACTGGACCTCAAGGTTTCCAAGGTCCACAAGGACCTCAAGGTGTTCAAGGACCTCAAGGTGTTCAAGGACCTCAAGGTTTCCAAGGTCCACAAGGTTCTCAAGGTATCTTAGGTGCTCAAGGTGATGCAGGACCACAAGGTACTCAGGGACCACAAGGTTTTAGAGGACCTCAAGGTATTCAAGGACCACAGGGTGTAACTGGAAATCAAGGTATTCAAGGTTCTATTGGACCTCAAGGAACTGGACCACAAGGTTCTAGAGGACCTCAAGGTGTTCAGGGACCTCAAGGTTTCCAAGGAATTGTAGGACCTCAGGGACCAATTGGACCTCAGGGTGTTCAAGGACCTCAGGGTTTCCAAGGTCCACAGGGCGACATTGGACCTCAAGGTGCTAGAGGACCACAAGGCAATCAGGGTGATCTAGGACCTCAAGGTAGCATTGGACCACAGGGATCTCAAGGATCCCCAGGTACTGGTGGTGGAGTTGGTGCTGATGGTCCTATTGGACCACAGGGTGCTATTGGACCTCAAGGTGCACAAGGTGTACAGGGTGCTCAGGGTGTTCAAGGTGCACAAGGTGTACAGGGTGTAAATGGAACTCAAGGAGCTTTTGGTGCTATTGGACCACAAGGACCTCAAGGATTCCAAGGATTCCAAGGTGAAGCAGGACCTTCTAATGTAGTCAATGCTACAAATACAACAGCTTCTGGAACATACTATCCTTTATTTGTTTCTCAAGGTGGAGTAGATACAACTCCAAGAATTAGAGCATCTACTACTGCATATTCATTTAATCCTGGAACTGGACAATTGCAGGTGGGAGGTCAATTCCTTGCTGGAGATAGAATCACTGCTACTGGAATTCCAAGATTTGGTAACTCCAAAACTATTACTAGTTCATACACTGTTGGTGGTACAGTTGCTGATGCTAATGCAAATGCATATAATGAAATGTCAATTGGTCCAGTAACAATTTCAAGTGGTGTTCAAATCACAGTGCCAACAGATGGCACTTGGGTCATTGTCTAAATAATTAGTAAATACATAGAAAGATGGCAGTATCTGCAGTAAATTTAACAATTGATAAAGGTGCTGACTTTTCTACCACCATCAAAATCAAAACAGACGGTGCTGTTGTGAACTTAACTGGATATGCTTTCTCGTGTGTAATGAGAAAGCATAGCGATTCTCCTGTTGGTTTTGGATTTTCTACTGAAGTTTTACCTCCAGATTCTCAAGGTGTTGTGAGATTGCAGTTACATAATACTGTAACTACAGAATTAAATAAAGGGAGATATATCTATGATTTGTTTACTATAAACACAACTGGGGAGAAATCAAAAGTTCTGGAAGGTAATGTTTTAGTAAGAGGTTCAGCATCTAATGATAGAGGTTAATTTACAATCTAACACAGAGGTTGAGGTACTAACTAACGTGGCAAATAGATTAACAGACTTGGTTGATGTAAATGCAACAGGAATTACATCAACTGCATATAATTATGTTCTTGCTTATGATACTACATCAAATAAGTTTGCATTTATAGATCCTGATGACGTTTTAGTTTCTGCAGCATCTACTGTGCAATCTGCAACTTCTGCTGGAGATGGATTGCCAGGAGAATTTATTAATTCATTGGATACAAGTCCACTGAGAAGTGATAATATAGATCTTGACGGTGGATCCTTTTAATAAATAACTAAAACTAGAGATAACTATGGCTTCTGCTGTATTACAATTCAAAAGAGGCCCAGCTGCTAATGTTGGACTGGTTACATTTAAAAATGGTGAACCAGGGTTTACTACAGATAGTTATGATTTTTATATTGGCACTGGTACTACAATAACCCTTGGTATCAATACCATTACCTCTGAGCTTATTACTGCACCAAATAATAAGTTCTTTGGATCTTCAAGGTATTGGTCAAAAGAAACATCTACCAGTGGAAGTGGAATTAATTTACTAGAATCAACTGGTGGTGGAGAAAACTATTTAACTTTACTAGCACCAGTAACTTTAGATTCCAATATATCATATACTTTTCCACCAGCACCAATTGATGATAAGTTCTTAAAGACTGATGGTGGTGGAAGTTTATCTTGGTCTAGTGAGTTTACAAACTTAGAAGTCAGTAATTTACAGGTAGGATTTTTAACTGCAACTCAACTTGTAGAGTTTCAGGACGTAACAGATTCAACCACAAAAGATAATGGATCTTTAGTAGTTGAAGGTGGTGTTGGAGTAGAGAAGAGTGTTAATATTGGTGGAAATTTAAACGTTGCTGGAGTTTCAACTTTTGTTGGAGAAGTAACTTTTCAGGGTGGAACAATAAATCTTGGAGATCAAGACACTGACGATATTATTGTTGGTGGAGAATTCGCATCCAATGTAGGTCCATCTACAACAAATCTATATGATTTAGGATCAACATCACAAAATTGGAGAACTTTATATGCACAGAATGCAATAATTGGTGCTGGTGCAACAGTAACATCAGATTTAGATGTTGATGGTGGTCTTGATGTTGCTGGACAAACCAATACAACTAACTTTAAAGCTTCTGGAATTTCCACTTTCCAAAATGGAGTGGTTGTTGATAACCCAGCACTTGGTGGTTATGCTTTAGATGTTGGTGGAGAATCTAGAGTACAATCAAACTTTGCAGTTAGTGGAGTTTCTACCTTTACTGGAAATATAAGTGCAACAAATGATCTAACTGTCAATGGGGATTTATTTGTTCTAGGAACAACCGTTGAAGTAAATGCTGAATCCATGAAAGTGGAAGACAGCATAATTGAAGTTGGTCTTATTAACAGTGGTGGACTTCTAGCTGTACCATCATCAGACTTGAATATTGATGTTGGTTTGTTGATGCACTGGTATGATGGTAGTGCAAAACAGGCAGCAGCATTCTGGGATGATAGTGCACAAAGAATTGTATTAGCAAAAGATGTTTCAGAAAGCAGCAGTATTTTAACAATTAATGATTATGCTCAATTAGAGATAGAATCTCTTTGGATAAATGATTGTGCAGGTCAATCTCAATTGATTACTTGCACTGGGACAGAAAGATTTTTAGAAAACATTACAGTTGACGCGGGCACATTCTAAATATGGTTGATATAGATTATAATGCACTGATTGCATCTTATCAAAAAAAGGTCACAGAATTAATAAATCAAACTATTGTATATGAAGCAAAAATTTCTGCTTTATCTACCTTAGTTGTTGAGTTAAATGAAAAAATAAAAGTATTAGAGGAGGAATCTGAATCTAATTCAGATTCTTTTGAATAAATAAAAGAAATCCTGATATATATCAGGAATACGGTAGATACCACTTCAATATATGGCAGATCCTAAGATAAGGATTAGAAGGTCTTCTGTTCCTGCAAAATCACCTACCATAGAACAACTCCAGGCAGGAGAGTTAGCCATCAACATGTATGATGGCAAATTGTTTCTTAAACAGGATCAAGGTGCTGTAGGAGTAGGAACTAGAGTTATTGAAGTTGGTGCAGGATCATCAATAGGAAAAACTATATTTGTAAATTCAAATGGAGATGATGATAATACTGGATTAAATGATATAGATGCAAAGGCAACCATTAAAGGTGCTGCAGCAATAGCAGTTTCTGGAGATACAATTAAAATTTATCCAGGATATTATAATGAAGCCAATCCTGTTATAATACCTGCAAATGTATCTGTAGAAGGAACAGAATTAAGAAACTGTCAGGTAGCAGCACAAAATGCAAATCAAGATCTGTTTCATGTAAACAATGGAGTTCATGTTACAGATTTAAGTTTTGTTGGACCTGCAATGAACAGTGGAGCAGCTGTCATTGCATTTGAACCACTTTCTGGTGTTTCATCTGACAGATATTTTGATGCTGCAAGACTAATCAGGACAAATCTTGATTTTATTGCAAAGGAAGCAGTAGGATATTTAACTAGTACTGATTATAAAAACCCAGCATTTGCAGTCACTCCAGGATCTCCAAATGATTGTGCTGCTGATGTTAAAGATGTTTTTAGGGCAGTTTGTTACGATATAACAAGAGGTGGAAATACAAAGTGCGTAGGTGCTGGTAAATCTTATTATTCATCTTCAGGAGCACTTCAACATATTACTGGAACAGATAGTAATGGATACAGCGTAAAGGAAGCAACAATTGCTGCTATTGATTATGCAGCAGGTATTGCAAAATCTTGTATTAATAATGTAAGTTGGGATGGAAATTATCAGAATGAATTCTTTCAAGTAAAGGATGTTAGTATTCAAGCAGATGGTGCATATGGGAATAAAAATATTAATGGTTGTGCAAATGTAGTTTCTGCAATTTACACTTGTGTTGGTGTTGTCACAACAATTATTGATGATGGATTTGCAGCATTTTCTTCTGGAATAACAACATCATATCCAGGAAATTCTGGATTAGGAACTTCTGTAGAAAATGATCCTTCATTCTCTCCTGGTGTTGGACCTATTACCCAAGGTCCATATGTTAGAAACTGCACTAACTTCATTCAGGATAGTGTTGGAATGAGAGTTGATGGATTTGATGCAGAACCTGGAGATCTAGATGATATTGGTGTAACAGGAACAATGTCAGTTGATTCTTACACTCAGTACAATCAGGGTGGTATTGGAGTCACAATTACTAATGGTGCATATGCTCAATTAGTTTCCATCTTTACTATTTGTGATGATGTTGCGATCTTCACTGGAACTGGGGGGCAATGTGATATTACAAACTCAAACTCATCTTTTGGAAATGAAGGATTAGTTTCCCTTGGAGTTGGTGGAACTGATTCAAAATCAATCTACAGAATGACTGGCGAAGTTTCAACATCTGTAAGTGAAGATACTGATACTGTTGCTATTTCTGGAGTTGGTTCATATAGACCTTATGATGGTCAAGCACTTTACTTTGGAAAATTATATTATACAGTAGATTCTATCGTTGTGGATAATCCAGGATCTGGATATGATCCAAATAATCCCCCAACTGTTACAATTGACAATCCAACTGGACCATCTGGAATTAGAGCAGAAGCTACTGCAACTGTTTCTTTAGATGGAACAATTACTGGATTTACAGTTATTGCAACTGGATCACAATATGAAATAGAAAATCCACCAAATATTACTGTTGGTGGATCTGGAGGAGCATCTGGAACTGTTATTTTACAACCAATTTATTATTCTATTGAGAGTGCATCAGAGACAATTGCTGGTGTTAGTACAGTAGTTCTTAAAACTGTCCTTGATTATGATGTTGGTGCTGGGACTACAGCATATTTTACCAGACAAAGTTTACAAATTGCATCTTCTCATTCATTTGAATATGTTGGATCTGGAACAAATATTTTCACAGCAAAACCTGCCCTTGGTGGTGTAACAATACAAGATAATGAAGTTGTTTTTAGAGATGGTGGATTGGTAGTTTATACCAGCACAGATCAAGCAGGAAACTTTAGAATTGGTGATGGTGTTTCTGTCAATCAGTTTACAGGAACAATCAGTGGTAGAGACTTCGATCAGAGTCTTCTAAATACAGTAACACCTCTAATTATTGCCCTGGATCAGTTAGGATAATATGGCACAAATAGCACTTAATAAGTTTTTGACCATCAGGCATAATATTACAACTGCTAATGTTGGAATATATACTGCTCCAACTGGGGTAGCTTCAATTGTTCTATTAGCTCAGGTTAGTAATGTTGGTACAGGAACTTCAACACAAACAGTCACTGCATCACACACAAGAGATAGTGTAGATGCAAGACTTGTTAAAGAAACTCCAATTCCAGCTAATGATTCAACATCATTATTAGCTGGAAGATTAATTTTAGAGACTGGTGATATTTTTAAGGTGCAGGGCAGCACAAATAACACTATGGAGATTGTTCTTAGCGTTCTAGAAAGTGCCAAGAGGTAATTAAATGTCAGATTTTTTATCAGGAAGACAAAGAGATATTAAAGTTGGATTATCTGGTTACAATGATACTGATACAGTATTAGAAGTAACTGGTAAAGTTGGCATTGGCACAACAAATGCAACATCTGAATTACAATTAGAGGGAAATCAATTAGTAAGTGGCGTATCCACTGCTGGACAATTTAGTGGCGATTTAATTGCTGGTTTTGGTACAGTTACTGATTTAAGTTCTAATGTTGGTGTAGTAACTTCATTATCTGGAACGGATTTAAATTATTCTGGAATAGGAACAATAACAACTGTAGAGGGAACTACCTCAACTTTTACAGTAGGAAATAATAATATAGGGTATGTTAATGTTGGTATTGTTACAACTTTAAGTGGCACTACTTTAGATTATGATTCAGGAGATATTGAAGTACTAAGTGGTTTAGAATTAAACTTTGTAGGAGCTAGCACAGCACAGACACTGCAAGGTGGAATTTTAAGTTATGCAAATATATTTGGTACAAATGCAACTCTTGGGGTTGGTGTAATTACATCACTTTCTGGACAAGATTCCAACTATACTGGAATTTCAACAGTAAATGTTCTTAAAGGAACAGAATCAACATTCACTGGAGTAATAACTGCCTCAAGTTTTGTTGGAAACTTAACTGGAAATGTCAGTGGTGATGTCACATATGCAGTAAACGCTGGATTTGCATCAGAAGCAGCAACTGTTGCCTTTGTTAATGTTGCAGGTGTATCTACAGTTGCAGAGAGATTACAAACAGCAAGAAATTTTAGTATTACAGGAGATATATCTGCATCTGCTGTCAGTTTTGATGGATCAGGAAACGTAGAACTTTCAGCATCTATACAACCAAATTCAATAGAACTTGGGACAGATACTACTGGGGATTATGTAGAATCAATTTCAGGAACTACAAATGAAATTGAAGTATCTGGAGGAACTGGAGAGGGATCTACTCCTCAAATTGGATTACCTAATGATGTAACAATTGGAAATGATCTCACAGTAACAAATGACCTATCAGCATCGTCAGTATCTGCAACAACTTTTGTAGATGGTGCAACTGGACATTTTAATACTGGTGTAGTTACAACTCTCACGTCAACAACAGGAACAGTAACTAACATCCATGTTCCTACAGAGGCAAGAATTGTCACTGGTGTTGTTACCACTCTGAGTGGTACAGACCTCAATTATTCTGGTGTTGGTACAGTTGCTGATGCAAGAATTACATCACTGAATGTATCTGGTGTTTCTACATTCCAAAGCCATGTTCATCTTGGTGATGATGATGAACTAAGGTTTGGTGCTAGTAATGATTTTAAAATTTATCACGATCCAGATGATGCTCGTCTAGAGAATTCAAATGGTGATGTTAAGTTTAAGAACACTGGTAGTTATTACTTCTTTGATGAGGATGGTGGAGAAACTCTTGCATCCTTTATTAATGATGGTGGTGTAAATCTTTACTATGGCGGAAGTAAGAAATTTGAAACCACTACCAATGGTGCTATTATATCTGGAGGATTGGATGTAACTGGTGTTGGTACATTTGCTGATGCAAGAATTACATCACTGAATGTATCTGGTATTTCTACATTCCAAGATCATGTAAATCTTGGTGATAATGATGAACTGAGATTTGGTGATGACAATGATGCTAAGATTGAAGTTGATGGAAGTGAAAACTTCGTTATTCAGGGCAATAGTACCACATATTTAAGAGGTTCTACTGTTATCATTGGTGCTAATGGTGGTGCTGGTGGATTTGAAACTGGAATTAGAGTTACTGAAGTTAATTCAAATACATCTCAGGTAGAACTTTATTATGATAATGATCTGGTACTTGAAACTGTTTTAGGTGGTGTTGAAATCACTGGTGTCACAACATCATCTGGTGGATTCTCTGGTGCACTAAATGGCGATGTAACTGCTGGCATTGTAACTGCAACCAACAGTCTTTATGTTAATGGAGATCTATTTGATGGAAATTCAGAAACTGGAAATGCTAATGAAGTTCTGATTTCAAAGGGTTCTGGTAATGGTATTGATTGGGTTCCACTTGCTACAATCAATAACTTCAATGGTCTCACTGTAAAAGAAGAAGGATCTACTGTAGGCACTGCTGGTAGTGTTACTTCAGTCAATTTTGTTGGACAATTTATAACTGCTACTGATGATGGATCTGGAATTGGCGTAACAGTCACTGTTGATGTATCTCCAGGTGGAACTGATGGCCAAATTCAATACAATGATGGTGGCAACTTTGGTGGAGCTGAAGTATTTTATAATGATACATCTGATAGATTAGGGATCAATACTTCTATAATGACAAGAACCCTTGAAGTTAAGGGTGACGTTGGAATTAGTAGCAATTTATATGTTGATAGAGTATTTGTTAATGAACAAGTACCTCTACAAAATGCAGAATTAGCATCAAAGAATTATGTTGATGCATTTGCACAAGGTATTCAGGTTCAGAAAGCAGTATCTCTTGGATCTACAATTAACCTAACTGCAACTTATGATAATGGTGCTAGTGGTGTTGGAGCAAAACTATATGGTGTTGGTGTTGGTACTACAGCAATTGATGAAACTGCACTCTCATTAGACATAAGAGTTCTAGTCAAAGAGCAAACCAATAAAGCTCATAATGGATTTTACACAGTTACTAGAATTGGTAGTGGATCAACATCTTGGCAATTAACAAGAGCTACTGATTATGATGAACCAGGGGAAATTCAAACAGGAGACTTTGCGTTCATCATTGGTGGTGTAAGAGAACAAGGAAAAGGTTTTGCTGTTATCACTAGAGATACTGCATCTTTAGCTATTGGTACATCTGCAATTGAATTTACACAAATTTCACAACCATCAGCAAAAGGTGCTGGTCTTGGTTTATATGATTCTGGTGGAGATTTTAATGTTGGAACTGCAGATGTTACAAGAATTGTAGTTAATCAGGATGATATTGATCTTGCAACAGTTTCAACTCCAGTCACAGATCTTTCTGCAGGTAACTCTAAATTTATCTCACACCTCAATGTAGATGCTTATGGTAGAGTTGTAGGAGTAACAAGCAATACTCATACTCTAGCAACAAGTTCTGTAAAAGGTATTGCATCATTTGATGACACTAATATTTCAGTTTCTTCTGGTATTGTAACTTTATCACCAAGTATCAGAGTTCATGATATTAAATCTTCTGGATTTACTACAACCACAAATTTGAACATTGGTGGTCCACTTTATGATACTCCAGGAACTGTAGGAGTTGCAAATTCAGTTCTTGCATCTACTGGATCTGGTGTTAAGTGGACTCAACCACTAAATGGTCCACAAGGTGCACAAGGTTTCCAAGGTGTTCAAGGTTCTCAGGGTGTTCAAGGTGCACAAGGTAGACAAGGTGCAGTAGGTGCTCAGGGTGCTCAAGGTTTCCAAGGTGCTGCTGGTTCAGATGGTGCAGCAGGTGCTCAGGGTGCTCAAGGTGTTCAGGGTGCTCAGGGTAGACAGGGTGCTCAGGGTGTTCAAGGTGCTGCTGGTACTCAAGGATCTGTAGGAGCACAAGGTGCACAAGGCGTTCAAGGTGCAACAGGAGCTCAGGGTGCTCAAGGTAGACAGGGTGCTCAAGGATATCAAGGATTCCAGGGTAGACAGGGAGCTGTAGGTGCACAAGGTGCTCAGGGTGCACAAGGTTATCAAGGTGCTGCTGGAGCAGGTGGTGCTCAAGGTTCTCAGGGCGTTCAAGGTGCACAAGGTTTCCAAGGTGTTCAGGGCAGACAAGGTGCATTAGGACCACAAGGCGCACAAGGTTTCCAAGGTTCCCCTGGTGTTCCTGGTGCTCAAGGATCTGTAGGAGCACAAGGTGCACAAGGTGTACAGGGTGCAACAGGAGCTCAGGGTGCTGTTGGAGCACAAGGAGCACAAGGAGCACAAGGATATCAGGGTAGACAAGGATCTACTGGTGCTCAAGGATCTGTAGGTGCACAGGGTGCAGCAGGTGCTCAGGGTGCTGCTGGTGGAGTAGGTGCTCAGGGTGCTGCTGGACTTAGGGGTCCACAAGGTGCTCAAGGTCTTGCAGGTGCTCAGGGTGCTCAAGGAAGACAAGGTTCTCAGGGTGTTCAAGGTGCACAAGGTAGACAAGGTGCAGCAGGTGCTCAGGGTGCACAGGGTAGACAAGGTGCTCAAGGCAGACAAGGTGCTTCTGGAACTGCTGGTGCTCAAGGATCTGGTGGTTCAATAGGACCACAAGGTGCAGATGGTCCAGGAACTTGGACACCAGTTCTCTCAGCAAATATGAGAGAAGTTGGACCAAATACTTTTGATAAGTTTACAAACAATAATACTTGGAATGGTAGAATTTATTCTGAGGAAGAATATCAACATGCTTATGTTGTATTCACTGTAGATTCCACAAGTGCTAAGGGTATGGTTGGAATGACAGCAGATCCAACAGCAAGCTCTAGCTATACTACACTTGATTATGCATTCTATGTTAATAATGGAACACTGAGAATTTATGAGAATGGTTCCAATAAAGGAACTTTTGGAACAGTTTCTACAAGCACAATACTTGTAATTACTTTTGATGGATCAACTGTAAAATACTATAAAGATGGTGCTCTACAAAGATCTGTAGCACATACCCATGGCACTAATGGATTGCATCTTGCATCATCAATTTATAATACAACTGGCGATTATACAATTAACTTTATTGCAATGGGATCCGCTGGTGCTCAGGGTGCAGCAGGTGCTCAGGGTGCTGCTGGAGCTCAAGGTGCACAGGGTGTTCAAGGCGCTCAAGGTAGACAAGGATCTGCTGGAGCTCAAGGCACTGCTGGAGCTCAAGGTGCACAGGGTAGACAAGGTGCTCAAGGCAGACAAGGTGCTCAAG
>Ga0213858_10000316_pt1 | contig 23269 bp, 50 predicted proteins | sample PICome_FD_160122 | JGI IMG/M metagenome (GOLD analysis project Ga0213858, IMG submission 160122) | Coastal seawater microbial communities near Pivers Island, North Carolina, United States - PICO245 | ecosystem: Environmental > Aquatic > Marine > Coastal | place: USA: North Carolina | collected... | reverse complement strand
GTACATATCGCAGCACAGAAGAAAGGATTAAAGGTTGGAGATTCTTACAGTTTTACTACAGAGATGGTAGAGAACGCGATAGATGCTTATATCATGCAATATGGACTACGGAAGGTGATGGCAACCTTGTGAGTATTATGGTCAAAAAAATCCGCGCCGCGCACCTCGTAGGGAGAGTTACTCTGAGAATACAGGGATAATCTGAGTATCAGGAATACCAGTAGACTTGATATGTTTTTCCCATATAGCAGCATCTTCCAGTTTATAGAAGGTTGCTACCTGTTTGGATGTCTTATTCTTTTTTTGTTTGGTGTAAGTAACTTGGTATTTCATGAAAGGTTATCATGTTGATGAGCACGACTCTTAATGTATTTCAATTGGTGCCAGTTCTCTGGGAAACACAACACACAACAATGAGTCTTTTTATGAAGAGGAACCAGATCGTCGGGTTTATCCTTAACTGCGATCTCTATTGTAATATAACAAGTATCGGCAAAGTATACCCATCCTTTAGTGACTCTTCCTAGCGAGTCTGTCCATATGACATAATCATTAACCTTAGGTGTATAAGAGTTGTTGGAGTCCATTCAGATTCAAGGGCATCGCTGTATACGGAGTAGTGTTACTTATGTCTATTTGTAGTCCGATGGTACGGGAATTGACAGGTGCATGGTACTGTCCCTTTTTGGTGTTGTAGAATCCCCAGATAGTCCTAACATCATCGTTAGTGTAAACGTAATCGTAATGATGCCGTAACCAAATAGCAAGAACATTCCGCTTGTGCTCTTTAATTTGGTAAGAGTATCCTTCTGGCGGTTCATGTGTAAAACTGATAGGAAGTTCAAGTTCAGTCATTGTCGGGAATCGCACGCAATCGGTTAGGGTTACGTCCTTGGTTCATTAACTCATTCAGTTTAACTCTTGCCTGTTCTTTCGTCAACTTACGGCAACCTTCAGATTCGGCAAGTTCCCATCCAGTTGTACCTTCTTCAATTACTTTCCAGAGTTTAGTTGTTGTCATTTGAGTATCAGGGGTGCAGTGCGATTTGTAATCTCTCCAGTCATCATAGCATTAAAACTGACAGTAATACGATTGTTTCCTTTTCCATATGATTCCGTAGAAGAATGTACTCCGTGCGGAAGGAATGATGGGAAGATAAACAACTGCCCTGGTTCATGCTTTGGAATTATAGCACCTGCATTATTTGGTCCATGTTCCCTATGATCAGGTTCAATAACTCTTGCTGCTGGACGTGGATCACCAAATGCAGTTCCTTGACCATTCGGAGGAATACTGATGTGCAGAACACCACTATACATGCTGTTCGGATGAATATGATTCTGATGACAATATTCAGGGCGATATCCTACATTTGCCCACATACTGGTAATATACACTGACTCATAGTCAATCATATAATAGTCAAAAACCATGACCATTTCTTTCAGAACCAGATCATGTAGATCCTCAAACTCTGGCAGCAAATGCATATCATGCTTACTGTACCATCCAAGATTTCCAGCACGATCTCCCGTACCTTCCTGCTTCGTCAGTGCCATAATCTTCTTGCCAGTTTCAGACAAGAACTTCTTATTATCGACAACAGAAGAAAATACTAGCGTCGGAAACAATGGATGAATCTCTCGCTTCCGTAGATTGATCTCCTCTTTATCAACTTTAGGAGATAGATTTACAAGTTCAGTCATGTGGTAAAGGCGTCAACAACTCGGGATGGTTCTTCAGATACTACGGCAACTTTTGATGCTCGTTTGACTTGAGTAATGATCTTTGCATCATATTGACTCTCAACATCATCACGCCAATTCAATAGAACGTCATGGCACTCATTATCATCTTTCGCAACGACTGCAACCATTCCGCCATACTCAGAAGATGGAAAAGGCACCCAGTAGTCAACCAGATAAAGATTCTTCATTTCTTGTCTTTTGTTTCCTCTGTAATGTTATCAGAATGATTGAGATTAGTCAACTGCCTTTGCAGTTCGTGATAAACTGGATTCAGTTGCATATGAATGAATTGTTTGTACTCATTGTTCTCTGTCAATTTGCGAATGTTCTCAATCTGATACATCGCTGACCATAACCTAAACTGTTCTTTTTGTTTAGGTGTTTCCTCGTACTTCTCACCATATGCCATCAGAGAAACTCATCCATGTAGTAATCAACAGTGACTTCAAGTCGTGCTGCCTCTGCTTCATAAGAAGCAAACAATTCTTCCTCAGTTGGAATTGTCATTTCGACACCATCAACAAGAACTTTGCCCTCATTCTCATTGAAGAGATACAGCAGCATGTCGGAAGGTTCAAACGTCATGAGTTTTTCTGAATCCCTTAACTCTGTTAATTATATCAGGGTCTTTCGGCATACGGGGGTCATCATCAGACAGTTCATCAACTGTCCCAATAAACTTCATACCGACTCCAGCATCGTGTATCGTTGTTCGCAAATATTCTTCCAAGTGCATACATTTCCCAGCATATTCACTCGTCTTGTGTTGTACATCCGTATAAAGATTTCGCAGTTGATGACAATGCTCTTCGGCGTCAAGTCCACGAATCCGACCCAATGTGTTGTGCATCAGATAATCAATCGGAGGATAATTCATACCAGCAGCAATACAGGGGAATCCAGATGTTCCTGTCGTAAAGTCATGGAAAAGATGCAAACTGTTTGCATAGTGCATGAATTCGCTGGTTCCAACAACATCAACGCCTGGCATTGGATTGACTGTTTCTGAGATAGAATTGCCCAGAGTATTATCAATGCGAACTCTCTCAGTTACATCTCTCCAATAGTCACTATCATTTCTTGGACTAATTGCATAATGCATTCCAACAAATTGAGCTAACTTATGGAACACTTGAGTCATACTAAAACTGAATGAATCTCTGTCCCATTGATTTACAACTCCTCGCTGCAATACCAGTGCTAATGAAAGTAAGAACTCATGAGTTGTAAACAATCCTGTACTTTCCAATGGTTCGATAAATCCAGCAGCAGGACCGATCGCAACAACGTTCTTAACCCACAGTTTTTCATGAATACCATTTCTCATCTCCAGAGGACGATATTCAAGACTTTCAGGATTAATTTTGTATGCTTTCTTGATGTGCTTCTTAAACTCAGTCAGTGCATCTTCAGAAGAGATATACTTATCGCTGTAAGCATAACCTGCACCAATACGTGACCAAAGAGGAATATTCCATGCCCAACCATTCTTCAATGCAGTGCAATTTGTAAACGGTTCAAGTTGCTCTTGCTTATCTTTGTATGGAATATGAGTAGCCCATGCCCTATTATTCGGAATGATGTTCTCAATCGAATGGAAAGGCGTCTCCAATGCATCACCCAGAAGCAGAGACTTGAATCCAGTACAATCAACAAATAGATCTGCAGTAACTGTAGATCCATCATTTAGTTTCAGACTTTTAACACCAACCTCAGGATCAGTTACAACCTCATCTACAGTTGCGGCAATAACATTAACTCCTCTCTCAATACAAATATGAGTCTTCAAGTATTGACCAAATGCCGTTGCATCAAAATGATAGGCAGAATCCAGATCAAAGTTAAATCCAGGAGTTGCACCAGTATTATCAATTGAAATGCGATTATTCTCTGCGACTGCTGCAATTGGATAATGGCACCTTGCATAGGAGTTCTTATCAAAGAACGAAGGATTATTACCTTTCAAGAACCACCAATCGTTTGCAGTAACACCTTCGACAGGCATAACTGGTTGACCGAAAGGATAATGAAAGGATCCAGTTCCAGGTCCTTCAAAGTCAGTAAACTTGATACTTAGTTTATAACTGCCATCGACCATTGGCATAAAGTCTTTATCTTTCAATCCAATCAGATTTGTCCAATGGCGAATACCTCCCAAGGTACTTTCGCCAACTCCCATGATCGGATGATCAGGACTCTCAATAACAGAGACTTCAACTCCTTGTAATTGTGTACACAAAGTAGCAGCGGTCATCCATCCAGATGAACCGCCGCCAACTACAACAATCTTTTTAATTTTACTACTCATAGATCATCATATCCCATTCTAATTATACCACATCTTTTTCCCAAAGTGTATACAATTTTGAATACAGTTGGGATAAGGACACACCAGTTTCTTCAAACAACTTCTCATCCCTACTGTTGATTGTATTCAGAGCATGAATCAATACACTCAGTTCTTTTTTGGATAGACTGACATCAGGCATAACTTTCAATTAACTCCTCTTGTTGACAACGAAGGAAAGAAATCGTTTGATTGATATCATCAAGGTCCTTCAAAATTTTCAGTTTGCGCTTTGACAATGCAATAATGCTTTTGTCAAGTTCACCAATGAGCATCTCTTGTTGAAAAGTGTACTTCATGATTCGGGGAGAGTAAGTTTTTCAAATTCAAGATGATCGCAACATGAATCATCATCTTGCAAATCAATCATCTCAGTGTCAGTTAGGCAGGTAAGTTTGCCAAACAGCATGTCAATGAAATCGTGTTCTTCTTGAGAAAACATCACCAGATCTCCGTCCAACGTTTGTGGTTTGCTTTACTAATTCTACCCTCTTGAAGCATATTGTCGCACACACGACAAAAAACTTCAAACTTCTGAGCACGGGTCAGAGTGTCTGCATCGCTGCATTGTGACATTACTCTGATCATTTGAGTCTTGGAAGTGATCATGGTTCCTTGCGTTGATGAACTTATTATAGAGCAGGATGGTGGCAGAGTCAGGGCAGAGTGGACAGTTTATGAAGTGGTCAATTGACCTCTTCCCGCAGTTGATTAAGAATAGAACTTAAATCATCTGCGGTATCAGACATCGCAGACCGCGAATATCCTGTAGCATAAGCATAACCCTGATCCTCATTTTCAGGTGCTTCATAACAAACATTGATCGCGGCATTCAGACGATCAATTATCATCACCAGTTGGTCATCAATAGAAAACATGGGGTCCGTTGCGTTGATGAACTTAGTATAGCAGGGATCAGGCGTTGCGGATATCTCCTTTGACCACTACGTCAGCTGGCACACGGGAGATGGTGTAACGCTTGATCTGCTCGGAGAATGGACGCCATGCCTCCACAGTCTCGTTCACGATGCGATTGTGCTGACGGTCGGCACCCTTGGCAGTGGTGCAGCGTCCTGCCTTACGGAAGTAGATGATGGGGATCACAGAATCCTTGGTGTCGATCTCAACCTTGTAGAAGCAGTGCTTGACGGCGGTGGTGCTCATTGGGTGTCTCCCTGTCGATGCTCTTATTATAGGGTACTCAGACGACGCTGGAGTGCCCTGGAGGACGGTTCCTCAACTGGACATCCGTTTAATATCTTCTCTCAACTTATTCAATACTGCCTCTGTAGTATATGCTCCAGTTGCTTTTTTACGTCGTTGCATTTCATCTTCAATTTTTTTAGTGATAGATGCATGGCGGCGAATCTCACCACCCATTGACATCTGACCCTTTGTTTGTTGCATACAGAACTGAAGTTGCATCAGTTCCATGTCATCGAATTCCATTTTAATAAAAAATAAATTTAACTATCAGGTAGGTTAGCTCTCATGACTTTCATCATCAACAAGATTGAAAAGTACATAAACAACACCCAGTAAGATAATAACAGTAAAGATTGTTCCTATCATACTGCAAGTGCTTCAGAAGGGATTTCTACGGGTTCAGGTGCTACCATATCTTCAAACTGGTGCATATCATAAGCAAACCAGTTACCATTGCGGAAGATGTAGGAATACTCTTCACCATCAGAGAAGAACTCATCCATATCTTTATCATAACGAGGAGGGCAATTCTCACCGCGAGCAGAGTAATACTCAGGAGCATGTTTGCCTTCAGGAAGATTCTTACCCCAGATAGAATCTGACCAGCAGCATGACATATCACCGCCATCAATCAGATCTGCTACTTTCTCCTTCGTATTATACTCCTTCGTGAGTACCTTACCCAACCAAGTAGGATAACCATCCCAATGATGATAGGCAGAGAGAATAGAACCATCATTGAATTCAATTCCGATGCGTGAACGTGTTGCCATATTTAGAAAAGAGAATTTGGTGCAGGGTGACCAGCGCCTGCGATTGGTTTAGTCCCGTAGGAGGTCTTGACTACCCTCATATTATAAGGGTAAAAGCAAAGGATGGGAGCGGAGACTGTGCCACTCCCTCAACTGGATCAGCAAGCCATTGGAGAGTAGTCAGAACCCTGATATGCTTCCAGATTGAAATCAAGAATCTCAGCACCGTTGGCGATGTAGTTATGGACCTGATACTTCATCTCAACCTTGAGAACAGTAGAGAATGTGGTCATTTCACTCTCAGCACCAGGATGCCAGATGGTACGCTTTGTGAAGCGGTGCTCACCAGTGCCTTGGGGGAAATAGTCAATCTGTGTGGCGGAGGTTTGGAGACGCATGGGGTGTCTTGCGTTGATGAACTTATTATAGTAGAGCACAGAGGCGATTCGCCATGGGTTGTGGCGGTTTGTCATCTGTCACACCGAAAGTGTCCAGCATATACCAGTCGAATAACCTTTGTTCCTCTTGACGTGCTTCAATTTCATGTGGGCGATCATCATAGTCCCAACTTTCTACTGGTTTTGTAGAATAACACAATTTTCCATGCCGAAACCGCAGATCACCCCGTATCCATTGGGACAGGTGCGTCAGTTCATGCAAAAGAGTTTTTATATACAACTCCTTACTAAGATTGGGTTGAAGTTCAATAAGAAAGTCCCTTGGGCGACGATTATTACCAACAACATCGCAATATCCAATAACGTTATCTTTCTTCAATCCATGATGAATAATATCTACACTGATTTTATGCCTGGGGAAGAAGTTATTCAGAAACCAAGAGGTAACATCTTCACAGATGATTTTAGAATAACCGTATCCAGAATGAGAGATGCTAGACATGTTCCCCAATGCAAAAACCAAACGAAACTTGAAACAAATAATAGTTTTTCTTTACTAGTCATAATCAACGCATATAGAGATAACCACCTGCCCAATCAGCATTCTCATACAACCACTCACGATCTTTGATCAGCAGAAGGTTGAAGCGCACATGCTTTGCAGGTGCTTTGAATGATGCTGCTTTGTAAACTTCACCTGTTTTCTTATCAACAAAGGCATGAACACTGCGGGAAGGAGGACGATTGTTGTTAGGAACCTCCATGATGATTTTGTGATACTTACGACCACATTCGATCACAAACTTATACTCAGGAGCATCATAACCACCAACCTTACCCTTGTTACGGGACTTGAAGTTGTCTTCGAGAGCATTGCACAGCAGGAGAGTATACTTGCGGATGTTCAGTTGGATCTCATTGCGAGCATCCTGGGTGGCAACGAAGTCTGCAAAAGTCTCAGTGGTCATTGGTGGTCTCCCTGTCGATGCACTTATTATAAGGGCATATGGGTGCCTCTCAGAGGGTCTCTGTGCCAGTTCTTCAATCGTCCCCCATGATTAGATTTCTACCAAGCATCACAAGTTTGTTTCTCCATTCTTTACTCATAGGACAAGTATCAATAGTGGTTGTCATGATATAGTCACTGATCCATCCAGTCATGAGATACTTAGTACCCTTAGTTACTGGTTCTCCTTGATGCCAAAAAAGAAAGTTTGCAGGGAAACAAAGTAGTTTTCCCTTTTCAGGTATTACACTATGAATTCCATCTTCTTTTCCAGGTCCAACTCTAAATTGCGTTCTACCTCCTTCATAACCATCATTCAAATAAAAGATGTAGGTAAACAAACGTCGTTGATATCCAGAAGATCCACTATCCATCTCTCCTCGAATAGGATGAGTCAGAGTATCTAAACATGCAGCATATTCATCATCAGTATGCCATCCATAAGATTGACCAACGTTAGTTCGTTGAATTTGATAACCAGAATCAACAACTTGTGTATCAGTACACTGAACAACTGCACCAAGACTCTTCTTCAAATGATCAAAGTAAGGTTTGACATTTGGAGAAAACTCCTCATAGATTCTTCCATCAATCTCTCTCCAATCAGGAAAGTCGGAGATCCAAAGGTCAGTTGATTTTTTAAGATCTGATATTTTATTGGGTCCAGTTTGTCCCTCTTGTTTGCGAGAATCTGCCTCAAACTTTTCAATAATTTGAGTACAAAGATCGTCGCTTAGTGCATTCGGATACTCAACAATTAAATCAACAAAGTTAGTAATCATTGTAAGTTAAAAGAAAGTACGACTCTTTCTCCTACAATTGGAGGACTGAAATGAAACAACTGTGCATCCCAAATAGCAACATCACCAATGTCTACTTTGGGTCTAGATGCAGTATTTTGTCTATGAAGTGGATCCATATAATATGTCGATGGACCTTCACTCAAATATAAACAACCAGATGCATTGACACCTACTTGACCAGCATGATTGTGCGGGGGATGGAAACCAGCAGTGTCATAAATTTGAACCCAACTATTAACCCAAGCATCTTTTTCTGCAATCTTTTCTAGAACACCATCCCACATCCAAGATACTGTATGAGGTTGTTCTGCAGATCCAAAAGTAGTCAACATATTGCCATGATGACTTTCTTGACCATTATTGCGTGCCCAATCTTTGACCTTTTCAATCCAATCTGGATCTAGATCAATATGTGCTCCACCAATTACAATCGGAGCAAATAGATTAACAGCTTCATACTTCAGGATTCCTGATCCATCATCCCGAAGTTCTTCTTTCATTCCTTTTTCTTCAGTCATTGCATGTAACTCTCCATAGAAACCTTTTCTCCAAAACTATAATCGTATGTCAAAGCATTATGGCAAACATAATGAGGATGATCTACTGAAACACCAAGACGATTACATAATTCTCGATGGTTATCTTCCATCAATTCAACTGCATAGATCATATGATTTAGAACATGATCTAGATCATGATATTTTACTAACTCATCTCTGAGTGCAATGAGAAAGTTTCCGCTACCAGCAGAATCATCTAAGAAAGTAGATTTTGGATCTCTTAATTTGTTCTCAGGTATAGATTGAACCATCCTAACACAAACTTCCATCGGAGTAAACACTTCCGAAGTAGAGTTGATTCTATCATCAGATCGTTCAATGTTAGATCCAACATTCTGATTATGTTTGTTTCTATTCATTGGGCATATCTGGGATAGTCTTGAACAGTTCTTTACTATTAACATTAGAGATCTTGTTAAGTCGAACAAGACGTTGAACATCTTCGGACAACAAATATTCCCGTAGACGTTCGCTCTCTTCAACAGAATTGGTCTTCAAACAAATAGCAGAACCGCTGATAGAGTGCTCATATTCTTTTACATAGACTGCACCGAAAGACTTCTCTGTACCGCCATACTTATCATTCATAATAACACCGTGCTGATTAACACAACTACGATGCTGAGACTCATCAACCATAATTAGTCCAGGTCCATCTCCTTTAAAACCTCCCATAGTTTGAATCATAGGACAGTTTCCTGGTTTGAGTTCATTTAGATCAAACTCTCCCCGTTCATGACGATATGCAATATTATTAGGAACCTCTGCAACATAATCAGGATTAGTCATCTTGATGCAAGTATTCTCATCAAGATACATCTCCTTGACAGTGCCATCAAGGAAGGTAACTTTTGTAGGACCAGTATAACCTCGCTTCCAAGTAGGAATACAAGTTTCAGTCAAAGAAATAGAAGGAAATGTACTCTCAGGCAGAGCCTCAAGAGATACCAAACCTCCTTCAGATCCGCAGAACAACTTCTTCCTAAAGGCAGAACCTTTCTTTGCAAAGAACTTAGAACGAACAACCAAAGAGACAAAACTACTCCTCTCCATGGCATTCAAATAAAAGACACAATCTAGATCCTTAGATGTACCTCCAGCAGAAGGTCCAAGGATAGAAGATGTATCAGTATAGGGAGGATTACCAATGGTCGCTGTAAAATCCATAGAAGAATTCTCCCAAGTGTAACGACTAATAGCATTGTAACCTGTCTTGCGGAAAAAATCAACATATCCAGGCAAGGTAGAGACTACTGTTACTTCGCCTCTCTTAGATAAGTTTTTCAAATCAGACAGGGCACCTTTCCCAGGTTCCTTAACAAGGTAAGCAAAGGTTTTCATAATCAAATAGAATCGATGAGATCGAAATCAAACAGATCACAAGGGTGATCACAACTATCAAATCCAAAGTATTTGTATTGACCTTCGGATGATGCACTCTTGGTAAGAATCAAATTCATGAAAACCTCAGGAAGATAATCATAGAAGTGCTCTAGTACCAGTTCTGGATGAATACCAACCAAACCAAGATAGTCTTTGGTCTTGTCAGCATCACATGCAACTATCATCATAGCATCTTTGAAGTTTTTTGCATTAGGTGCTAGGTAATAAACGTTACCAGCAGTTTTAACAATAGAAAGAACCTTCTCCTTAAGTTTCTTCATCTTCTTACTGTCAGGATCAGGAGTTCGCTCACGAGAAGATCCTTCAGGAATATAAGACTTTGCGCTTTCGATGATAGAACCCCAGTCTTTTTTTGAATCCTTGTTCTTATTTGCCTTGACTTGTTCAAGAAGACTTTCCAAATCAATATTAGAAAGCAACCCATTCCAATCAAGAGTTGCACTAGTCATGTTCTCAAGATTCTCATCAGATGTTACATACTGCGAGAAATCAAATATAGAACGCTTTGAAAGATAACCGTAGTCATCCCTACGGTAGAAGTTTACCAGACCAAAGACACGACGAATAGCATAATCAGTATCAGAAGAATGTTGCTTCAAACTAGAAGAAATAAGATCTGTTTCAAAGTTAGATGATCTTTCAGTATTGAATGACCAGTTGACAATCAGACCGACTTTCTTTCCACAACCAGGTGTGAAACAGCGTGATGACTTTTGAATGGCAGCAGACATTGAACCGCCGTCAGAGCAGTTAATAACAGCGATAATGTTTGGAATGGAGAAAGAACGAGCACCCATAGAGCAGGATACAATAATTGTGCGTTCTTTATCACTACTGTCTATCAAATCCTGAATTGATTTTTCTGCAGAGCGATTACTATAGTCATCACTGTGTAGAGCAATCCAGTTACACCATGGAGCAATACTCTTGCCAAGATTTACAAGATTGTTTACGTCTGCTTTAGTGCTAGGGAGAAACAATAGAGCAGCAGGTTTCTCAATGGAACCATACTGTGACTCATACAAACCAAACACATCTTGATTGGTATCTTCATCACAGAGTTCTCGCTTGATAAACTCTCTCTGAAGATGACCATTGCGCTTTGAGAAGAACTTAATCGCGTTAATTCTTTCCTCTGCACTCAACTCATTTTGAACATTGACAAAAGTCTTATCTGCTTCCAAAGTAAGACAATCAACCTCCACAAGATTATCAAGTTTGGATGCCCAACCTTCAGGATCATCACAGCAGAATCCGTCAGGTTCAAACAATGGACCCTGACACCTCTTTGCCTCCAGCATGTCCAAATAAGACACTGTGATGGGCGTTTCAACCCCCTGAGACCCAATCAATGCCTTCTCAATGTTAGTGCCCGTAGCGACGCAAACAAGGTTAGTTCCAGCATTGATAAACTTAGCAGCAGTATCACGTGAAGATTGTGTCCAAGCACCAAAGTCTGCCTCATCAATGTAAATGAGAGAAGACTTTTTACTTAGAATATGATTGATCAGAAGATCATCAACTTTGTCTGCATCTTTATGCAAAGAAACATCAATTAGAACTCGATCATGCTTCTTTCTAACCCGAAGATAATCATCTAAAGTAGGTTTAGCAATACCAATATCAGCAGTAATGTCCCATCCTTCTTGAACAGTAGATACAAAAGAGGCATTTGCTGCTAACCAGTAAGAAGCAACTACAAGTGTATCAAGTCCAAGTTGATCAAATAGACTCAAAGCCTGAAGAGTCTTACCAAAACGTGGAGCAAGATTCAGAGGTTGAATGACAGGATAAATGCCATCAAAGCGATCACAGATGATACTATTGACCCATGCCTGATGAGGACGAGGATCATAAACTTTAGAGAATGGACGAACACCAGTGCGCTCAGTCTCTAAAGCAGACTCAACATAATCTACAATAACTTGCTCAGGATTTTCACCTTCAACCTGAAAGATCTCAGGAGATCGACTCAAACCAAGTTTGCGAAGATCCATTGCACCCATACGGGAAATGTGCCCATGGATCGGGTGATCTGTGAGATCATCAATAAGATACTGCTTTACAATCTGAGGAATGTAAGGCAGTTTGCTATAGTCCGAATCTTTCCTGAATCGGTCTTTAGGTGGGCGATTGTTTTTAGTGTAACCAACATGAAACTTGTTAGGTTCGTTGGTTGTTGCAACATAAAGGATGTTACTCAAAAGACAAAATCTCCTTCAATTTCAATATAATCACTATCCTCTTTCTCAGAGGGATCACTGCCAGTCTCATAGATGGCAATCTCACGTAACTCTTCAATCAAGTCAGAAATGCTCACCATGGGAATCTCTCAAATACAAAATAATTATAGCATAAAAAAAGAGGGCATGTACCCTCTGTGCCAGTTATTTAATTGTCTTTTTTTCTACGTCCTCGATTGGGACGTGCATCATACTCAACAGGTGCCCATGGAATCTCAGGCGTTTTAGTTTTTCTTTTTGTTTTTCTTTCAGAAACTAATGGAGTTTCTGTTTTACTATTTTTAGCGATAGTTTTACCAGAATTCAATTCTTTTTCTGGTTTTTCTTCTTCAAACTGTTTTAGATAGTTTTTTCTACTGAACAGTAAATTCTTTTCTGATGCTTCGGAAGGAGTTACTGGCAGATCCAACTCTGCTATCTCTTCTTCAATCCTCTCATGATAATTTGTTGTATCCTCGGCAGTTATGGGAGACTGCGTAACTTCTATAGGTTCTTGTTTTGGTTGTTCTGGAGTCGAATCTCCAGAGGCAATTGAAGTTAGTCTTCCCATCTCTCTTTAGTTTTCAACTATTTATCAGTCCTCATAAATTCTGCACTCATCTGCCTCAGGATTCTCATCACAGTACATTTCAAATGCGCTAGGATCGTGATGATCGCCTGCAGCAATATCTTTAGCGTGCTCTTTTGCATAACGCTCAAGATGCTCTAATTCATCTGCTGTATGACGACGTTGTTGTGGAGAAATTGTAGGATCTTGAAGAAGTTCCTTATCTTTCTCGATATGCTTTTCGATACTTTCCATATAGGTTTGTGTAAAGCGTTATTTGTTATTTATTTTAGTCAGTCATGCAAAGGATTGCAAGTACGCCATCCTTGTGTGTTAGTTGCATGACCTTTTAGTTTTTCTACCATATAATCGGCAAGAGCTTCCATTCTATCAGGGTGAATTGCACGAATATCTGCCTCTTTCATGGCAATTTTCATGCTTTCTTCCTCAATTTTGGTAAGTTTTTTGCCGTGAGATGGTAGAGTCATGGTCTTACTTGGGATGTGTGCAAATTCTAACAGGAGAACCTGCAACTATCTAGAAATTTAATGTTTTCTTTGGGATTGGGCGATGAATTGATACATATGAGAAGATTCCATTCCAACAAATTCGCAAAGATCTAAGTTGTTATTATTCAGCATTACATGAATTTGTGGTAGCGTAAATTGATGTTCACACTCATGGAAACAATAATCTCTACAAGTTGAGTATCCATAAAAGTCAAGCATATAAGTTAGTTCTTCCAATTCAGAATAATAACCATTGAATACTTTGGTTCTAAAATCTCTTATGTCAACATTGTCGATGGAGTTCCTTACTTTTGTTACTGCTGTTCTTGCGTCTCTATTGTATAGTCCCAGTTTCATTTGCCCACCAGGTGCTAACACTTTACACAGTGCAGATAGACCGCGTTCAGGATCTGCCATATGGTGCAATACACCGCCACATTCAATAATATCAAACTGTTGTTGCAGTAACTCAACATTTAACAGATCCATGACAATGAATCTAACATTCATCCCATATTCATCTGCTTTCTGCTTTGCATATGCAACACTTGCATCACTTAAATCAATCGCAGTAATCTCAGCATCTTTATACTGACTAGCACTAATAACTTGCTGTCCTGTACCACACCCAGCAATTAAAACTCTAGATGGTTTACCAATCCTATACTCTTCTGGCACGAAGTCAGTATATCTCCATTTGGGATATGGATTCTCAAGGTATTGATCCCTCACAAGTTTAGATACAGGATCATCTATAGTGCCAACTCTTTCCAGTGTTTTCTGTATATCCAGAACAGATAATGGATCTGTTATCTGAACTCTAGTAAACACGTCTTGCTTGTATGGTTTAACAAGATTATGAATTGGTTCATAACACGCTATGACTGGCGCGTAATATTTTTCATTACCAGTTATGTTATCTTTCAAATAGTTCAACCACTCGATCTCATCATCGTCGTAGTTGTAAACATAATCATTCAAAAAACATTGAATAGATAAAGATTCAATGAAGGATAGAATAATATCATCAAAATAAAATCCAGATGCAATTTGTTCGCAGAAATCCCTTCTTAGATCTGTAAAAATAGTCTCCCATCTATAATCAGGAATCAGCATCAAAGTTATACACTTTTTAAATATTTCATCATCAAAGTCAAACACATAGTCGCTGTATCTTTCTAAGAAAATATCAACATATTGTGTATGAAATATATTAGTGTCTTCTAGCATCTTCTTGATCATAGAATCAGTCATCATCAAAGAAACTACCGAACTGACCGCTACTTCCAGGTTCTCGATTCTCAAGTTTATCGAGAACACTATCTGCCATGATAACAGTATCAATCTGCTTCATCATTTCTGCAATAGCACTACAAACCATAGGTCTTTCTTGCCTTGCAGCATATGCTAGTGCATTACGAAGAGATTGTTCTGCTTCTCTAAGTGATTGTTCTACTGATTGAGATAGTGCCATCTAATTAAGTTCCTGGTGTCCATTCATATCCGCCTTCTTTGCGGATTTTTTCTAATTCTTTTTGATATGCTTGTTGAGTCCAACCATCATTATAAGGAGAGTTTGCTTGTGTTTGAGCATCTAAGATAGCACGTTGACGTTCAAACTCTCTTTCTTTCTTTTCAAACTCACGTACTTCTTCTTTACTCCAAGTACCATATGCTTCGGGAGAGTACCATGGTCCATTATCATCATGACCACTAGCACCAGTCGTTACAGTAGGAAAACCAGATGAAAGTCTGACTTTTCTCTGTTCTTTAAGAAGCGATTTAAGTTTCTTACCCTTCTCAAGGTATTTACTATGATACTCTATACTTTCATCTACACATCTTATAATAGTATCATAAATGTCTTGTGCTTCAAGATCTCCGCAATCTAAGGCATCATTCACCCAGTTATTAAGTTGTTCAAGAGAATACTTCTTATAAGAAAAATCAGCACTACTAGGATCACTAGTGTTCATTACCATAGTCCTTAATTGCTTCCTTCATGATACTTTCAATTTCTTTGGTTGTCAAGCCATTCAACCAAGACCAGTTTGGATCTTCCTTGTCCCATTCCATAGAAAAAGATCCATCTTCATTTTGATGAATCTTCAGACTGTCAGCATTTTTCATCCTTGTTGAATTGTTTACGACACTTCTTTACTTCTTTGAGTTCTTCTTTGATCATCTTATAAGCATCTTCAGCAGAGATCTTTCGTGCCACTTCCATAGCAGTAATGATCTCTACTCTTGTGCCAAAGTGTTTCAATGCTTCTTCAAAGCAGTTTAGTTCTTCATACATCGGGTTTGTCCTTAAGATCGTTAATTTGAGTCTGTACGCTAATCATTTCAAGTTGAAGTCGAGCAGTTCTGTCCTCAAGTTGTTTTATCCAATCATAATACATATGATTTTCAAACTCATCTACAATATTATGATCTAAATTATATCTTTCAACTGCCCAAGATGGAGGATCATTTGATTTCCAAGGGTAGAGTATAAATTCTGCCTCAGCAACAATACCCCATAACCATATTTGAAGACGACGAATCATAATTTACCACCAACAACTCCACTATTTACAACATAAGTATGATCTTCAAGTGTACCGTCTTGAAGGCACTTAAGATGCCAACGTGTCATTTCAAGAATTCCATCTTCAGTAGCACCAGTAAGGAAATGAGCACCAAAGATAGGTTCCTTTAGAATACTTGTAAAGAGACCGAATCTTGTCTTCTTAATAAAAAAACAATCATCAATCCAAACAACATCTTCGGGAATATTCTTTTCGATTGTAGGATTTGGTCCCAAAGATGTTGCTAGAGTTGTCTTCTTTTCTTTAGTTTTAGTTTCAGAGGTCATATGCTCCCCATTGATAACTCCGATCATCATAAATTGCAACTGTACCAGCAGGTGCATCTTCTGGAGAACCTACAATTGGTGCTCCATCTTCATTAGTTTCAATTTGATCGCGAATGAAACCGAAAGGTCCAATCTTACCTCCCTCTTCGATTCGTTTCTTCATAACGACACCAGCAAGAGACTCCATAATTTTCAAGATGTCTTCTGCTTTTGCATCTTCTCCAAGTTGCTTTGCAACGTAAAAGTATTTGTCGAAAAACTCTCCGCTATACTTTTCGTAGTCTTCTACAGTGATTGGATTGTCTTTCATTGTTCTGGATTGTATTTGTGAGGTTTGCGTAGTTTAGTGTTAGTAACTGCTCTGGTAGAACTATGCAGTTTTTTCAAAGCTTGTAGGACTTCTGGAGTTTCATCCCACTCCCAAGTCTCTCCGCCTTTGCCAGTAAAAGTTCTAGTAGTCATAGCGTAATCCACCTTTTGTTTTGGATAGTCCAGTTAGTAACTTCTTTAATCCGTTCAGTTACGGACTTAGCAGGAACCCAACCGAGTTGCTTCATTTTATCACCATCCAAAGCATAACGCAAGTCATGTCCAGGACGAGAAGAATGGAAGTCGATTAGTTCATAATTCAACTCTCTTCCTTGCGCTTCGGCAATGATTTTTGCCAACTCCAGGTTGTTGAGTTCTTCCGCTCCAACAATGTTAAACTTAGGGCATTTAGCGTCACCCCAAGTACGTTCAAACTTACCCTCATAGTTCAACAAAAATAAAATTGCAGATGATACATCTTCGGCATGAATATAATGCCTAGACCCAGGAATGGTTCTGGTTTGGTCACTATGAACAGTAACGGTTTCCCCATCCCTAACTTTCCTAATAGTCATAGGAATATACTTCTCGGGATGTTGACGTTCCCCAAACACATTCATTGTGTGGGTAATGTAAACGGGGAGTCCGTAAGTATTCTCGTAGGCGACAGCAAGTTCTTCTCCTCCTGCCTTAGTTGCGCTATAAGGATTTGTCGAGTTGTACCTGTCGTTCTCCTTATATTTAATGCCGTTCGGCGCGGGTCCAAATACTTCATCGGTACTGAAATAAACGAAACGCTCAAGATTATCCTGAGTTCTTGCGAAGTCAAGAATATTACATGTTCCTACAACATTATCCATGACAAATTCCATGGGATAATCAATGCTGCGATCAACATGAGAACCAGCAGCAAGGTGTAGTATATAATCTACTTGTCCGATCTCATTTCTAACAAGTGGATTAAGTTCTGCTTTTAAATCGTGATGCACGATACGAACACGCTTCCGCACTTCAGGATCAAATCCCAACATGAGATCGTGCAGACGGTTTAGATTACCACTATAATCTAGGCGATCTAAAGTAATAATTTCCCAGTCAGTGTTCTTGAGAAGATAACCAATCATGTGGTGGGCAATAAATCCCGCACCACCCGTAATAAGTGCTTTTTTCATTTTTGTTTACTCTAATTCGCCAGTAAGTTTCACTTCATGGATGAAGAATGTAAAGGACATTCTACCCGTTTCTAGGTCAATACCAAAAGTGTTGCATGGTCCGTGAATACGATACCCATCATAGCATACAAGACGATTATACTTGTTGTCAACTATGTCGAATTGATTACGTTCCCCATCTAGTATAGCAGTGCCCGAACCCTCTGGGGGATCTGGAGAAAGATAAACTAATCCAGCACAAGGAAGATCATCTTTATGAAACTTATCTTGATGAAAATCTGGCAAAGATGTTAATGCTTGATCAGGAAGAACATGATAGTAAGAAGTAATATGAGGTTCTTCAATCTTTCTTTTAGCGATATCTTGTGTATTTCCACCATCAGTGTTTACGCCATCGTAACCATTAAGATAAGGATACTCATAGTTTTTTAAGTCTAGAGCATCCCAAACATAATTGAGAACTTTATTAGTCATTTCCTGAAGAAAATCATGGTGTTCTCCAGGAATATATCTTAGAGGAATACTTCTATGTCCTCTCCACCCAAAAGGTGCTTGAATATCAAGACCAGTACGATATGCTTGATAGAGTTCCAAACCAATTTTTCTAACAAGATCTGGATCATCAAAGAAATCATCTTGTACTACATGTTTCATTTTAAACTTTCAAACACCTTTTCGATGTGCATACCTCCATGTATGTATCCTGCTACAATAATGCCTATTGCGAACAAGAAGCATACTACGAGTCCAGCAACTTGAGCAATTGGTGGCTCAAGGTCTGTTGTCGAGTTGGATTTTGTTTCTTCGTTTGTTGAGTTTGTATCTGTCAATGAACTTTTTGCGATTGTAATCTGAATCAAACCAACATTTACGAATTTCTTTACCCTCTTGATACTCTAGACGGTATGGAAACCCAGAATGAGGAAAAAGTTCTTCGTCAACTCTTTTCTTAATCATCTAACGTGGTGACCTCCAAACATGTAACGCATTCCATTTAGAATCTTGGACGCGAAAGCACCAAGACGGCGCGAGTTAAAACGTTCATACAAAGCAGTGCTGAGGACAGGAGCGGGTACGCCAAGATCCACAGCAGCGTGAACCGTCCAACGACCCTCACCAGAGTCTGATACTCCACCATCGAACTTGCTAAGCTCTCTATCGTCCCGTAGAACATCAGCGGTAAGATCGAGTAACCAACTACCAACAACACTACCGCGACGCCATAACTCAGCAACCTCAGGAACATCAATATCATAGCAGTAATCTTCTGGATTGTCCATAGGAGCAACCTCAGCATCTCCTGCCTTAACGTACCGTGACCCAGAATTTGCTTCATGCAAGATATTAAATCCTTCTGCATATGCTTGCATGATTCCGTATTCGATTCCATTGTGGACCATCTTCACAAAGTGACCTGCGCCAGGACCTCCGCAGTGTAACCAACCATGCTCGGCACTTGTTTCATAAGAACGAGGGTCTGTGCGAGAGGCAGCTCCAATACCTGGGGCGAGTGCATCAAAGATGCCTTTACAAGTTGAGACCGCAGTATCTCCCCCGCCAACCATAAGACAGTATCCACGCTCCAAACCATAAACACCACCGCTAGTACCACAGTCAATATACGCGATGCCCAATTTTGCAAGACGCTCGGCTCTTTTCCGACTGTCCTTAAAATTGCTATTGCCATGATCAATAATAATATCTCCTTCACTACAAAACTGTAGTAGCTCATTGATTGTGTCCTCTACTGTTTCTGCTGGTACAACCATCATGAAAATCCCAGGTACTTCTGTATAAACAGTCTCTCCAGATTTCTCACCATAAATGCTAGCACCGTGTTTAACTACTTGAACAAGGCTTTCCAGAGAAGTGGTATATCCACTGATATAACCCTTCTCATATTGTTCCTCAGCTTTTTTAACATTGTTTCGATAACCGTGTACTTCGATGCCTGCTTTAATCATACGACGAGACATACCCTCACCCATACGACCAAGACCAATGATTCCGACTTTCATAATTTTCGTGTCGCTTACTATATTTTATCAAAATAAAATGGACCAAACTCAGATCCCCAAAGTTTAGTGTGACTTTCAACACAGTGACCAGTATCAATAACAATGTATTGATTCTCAGAAAGACTTACTGTGCTCTTTACATAGGTTTTTTTGTCTCCTTTCTGCACAAAACAATTGCATCCAGAGATACGACCAAGATACCCATCGCCATTAGGAATAAATCGGAGATCGCATCCATCCCTATGAATCAGATCTTCTCTTGTTAATTCATCTAGGTTATTGAATCCAGTAAACCTAGACTTATCTTTAATATCGCAATTTTTTATTGTTACAGAAGTTCCTTCATCAATAATTTCCAGAACAAATTGTCGATATGGATGAAGAAGATCGTAAGTGTATGCTTGTTCGCCATAGATTAGTCCATCCCCTATATCTTGATGGACTAATCTAATATGTGCATAATAACTTGGATTTGAATATGCCTGCTTCTTGTTATCAAAGGTCCCAATCAATTGAGACTTAAAATGACCTATCATTACTTAGATAATAACATCTGACTGGTAACTTCTTGATGTTTTAGATACAATTTAACGAAACACTTACAGAGTACTTTTAACTGTTCAACATCCTCACATCCATCAATTTCTCTTGAATGCTTTTCATACTCAAACATTTTTGATGTGCTGTCTAAGGAAATATCAGATGGATCCATTGAAGTTAACTCCTTGCTAAAGAAACTATTTACCTCAGTATGTATTACTTTGAACGATACTGAGTTGAACAATCCCATCTTATTGCGGACTTTTACTTTTGTATGTTGAGAATGAACCTTTACATCTTCAACGATGTAATGTTTACCGACAATCAAAAAAGAACGTGGATCATCATTATTACCCCAACGAACTTGTTCGTCAGTGCAACCAATATATTCGACAACATCACCAGGTTCAATCATTGAAAGGTTTTCTCTAGTTCATTCACTTTAGTAAACTCAGCATATGCCTGCTCAGATCGTTCAGACAAAATTGACAAGATGTCATCCCTGATCACGTCATTATCGACATAATCATCAAGATACTTATCTAGTGCTTCCTTCAAGTAACGTTTTCTATGCCACTCTGGGGAATAAGGTTTGTAATCCATGGTATAGGGTTTTCTATGCACGTATTATAGGATCAATCGATCAGGTTGTCAACCTTCCCGACTCTGCCATAGTCATCCTCCAGACGAACGATGTCATTCTCATCGCATTCACCTATTTGAGTTTCAATAAAAACTAGACCATCTGGACCAGCACAAGCTCTATGTTCAGAATGAGCGGGCATGACCCATACTTGATTAGGGAGACAATCATATCCAGATCTGTCTTGGATTATTTCTCCAGACCCAGAAACAATAACCCAAAACTCGTCTCTTTTCTCATGATACTGATATGAGAACTTTTGATTGGGATTGATTGTTATTCTTTTAACTTTATAATTTTCTTCTTCTAATAAGATTTCATAGAAACCCCAAGGTCTTTCGTATTTTTCCATACTAATGTCATTATACTTGTCCAATTATAGTTATAATAGAAGAATTACTCTGGATTGTCAAGATCTTGATCTTCTGCCATAAAGAAAAATACTTGATTCATTCTAAATTCTTCTCCAAAGTAATCATTATTAACTATGTTCATACCATGAGGGAATCTAAAACCATCAAACAATACAAGTCGATTGTATTTTGGTTTCAATGATTCAACCACACGAAAACTACTCTTTGGTCTCCAGGGTTGATAGTGTTCTGGACAATAAGGAGGTTCTTCTTCTGGACAAAGATTCTCATACAAATTTGTACCAGACTCTGTATCATCCTTGTTTAGATAAACAATTCCATTATATCCTGGATCTTGATGTGGCCACCAATAACCATTTACATAATCATTGAAATCAGTATCTTTAAACTTTGAGAAATTTGTAACAATAGTATTCTTATCAATACCTTCAAAATCAATTGGATCCTGTCCGCATACCTTTGCTATGAACTCATAGGTTTCTACAATATCTCCCCTCTTAAAGAAATGTCTATACTCTTCAAAGTATATTCCATTGTAAGATGGAGTCTCTCCTTTCTTCCACAAAGGAGGTTTTATCCTCTGCAGAAGATTTACAACCTCATCAGGATTTTTATAGAAGTTATCAATGATATAAACTGTAGAACCCTCAACATCTTTTGTGTTGATGTCTAAGTTTTTGTTAATTTCAAACATTACGGATTCCTAGGATCAATTCCTAAACTGATCAGATACTCAGTCCACCATTTAGGATCTTTATTTGTTTTCCAATTGGGAACTTCTTCCCCTCTTTCAAAATAATATTTCCAAAGTGCCTCATCTATAATCTGTGCGATCTCCATATTCCTCGTCCTCTGCATCAACATCTTCATACGGATTTGCCAAATAGGGTCCATGTGGTTTTCTGGATTCTTCTCCGACATAATCTTTCTCAACGTTAATGGCAGATAACCAAACGGCAAGTTTCATTACTATGTAGATTATAACAAGTGGTAAGAAACATGCGATTAGGATAAGGGGTTTCATTAGTCAATATCCCACAATTTTTCGAAACGATTTCTTAGTGCGTTAATTTTATTATTTTCTTGGACTTCCAGTATGAAGTCATTGATTCGCTTTTCGTCTTCAGTCATTTCCATACGATGCTTAATTTTAATGTCAATAAGACGAACCATATCCATGTAGTATTCTGGTGACTTACTAACAAATTCATCGTAGGTCATTAAATAATTCCCTCCTGCTTCATATAATGAAGGGTTTCTTTCAAACCACCGATGTGTCTGAATCCAATATTAACTTGAGGGTATTCTGCTTCAGGACCAAACTCTCTAACAAATCCCTTTGTTGTGAAGTGTTGGTTTAGTTTGTATACTGCAATTTGAAAATTAAGTTTTTCTAACAGTGTTTTAGCACGTTGACATTCTTGATTACCGTTGCTGTAAATTACACATGTATTATTAGTCATCTTTCTTTTGATAGTTGTACTCGATTACAATCTTTTCGTGTTTAGTGGTTCGATCAGACACATAATAATGATGCGCTTTACCGTCCAATAATTCTTCAATTTTTTCTACAAGATTATCAACAATATTTTTGTTGGTTGCCTTGCGCCATTTCTCCTCATTCTCCTCGCGAACGTTGTTGTCAGTCATTGATTCACACTTACTATGGGGCCAAGGATCACTACCATCCGTGATCATAGGTTTTTGTGATTTGAATGTATTTGGAAGTTTAACTCCAATAGAATTATCAATTTGCTCCTGAGTAGGAACAATAATACTGATAGGAGTTCCTTCTTCCTCAAACTCTTCATTCATTTTTATATATGTTTTTG
>Ga0213858_10000314_pt1 | contig 23318 bp, 8 predicted proteins | sample PICome_FD_160122 | JGI IMG/M metagenome (GOLD analysis project Ga0213858, IMG submission 160122) | Coastal seawater microbial communities near Pivers Island, North Carolina, United States - PICO245 | ecosystem: Environmental > Aquatic > Marine > Coastal | place: USA: North Carolina | collected... | reverse complement strand
CACTTCTGCGATCAGATACTCATCTTTTATTACATCTTTATCTTCGAAGTTACCGTGTAGATAGAGTCGTCCCTGATTTCGTGAGAACGTAGTGATGGGTTGTCCTTCGAGTAACTGATCAAGAAAACCTAGATACTGTTCCAACTGATAGTAGTATGACATACCACCTGCGAACTGCATGAAGTCTCCCAGACTATTCAACATCATCTGATACTTGACATCAAACATGTTGATAGAAGAGAACGTTGTCTTTAGAGGTAACACCTTAGTAATAAACGGAATGTCCGATGATATGGGAATGTATCCGTTGTCGATATCCGTCTGTGTTACTTGATGTTTTAAAAAGACACGAACAGTCGCATCGTCATGAAACTCGCGATACATGGCCAATGCGTCATCAACACGGTCTTCGATCTGATCAAGGTCTACGTTAATTTCAATAACGGGTTGACCTAGACGACGAAGACAGTAGTCAATGAGAGTTTGTCTTGTACTTGGCACTGCCATGAATATTCTCCACTAAGTTTAATTACTATTTATGATCCCCACAGGATCGCACCTGTTGAGTCATAAATGATCAATGGGTTGTTTCTTCTATCAAAGAATCCGACTTCTGCCTTCACACTGTCTGAGGTCAAAGATGCCCTGATTAAAATGTCGTTATCTGTTGAATCTCCACGATCAGTAACGTCTTGAAGGTTATCAACTTCTGTTGCAGCAAGTGACGCGAAGGTTCTTTGTGCAACACTGTCTGCCGCAGTCAATACCAGTACGGTCGTCGTGTCGTTATTTGTTGGTAGGTTCTCAGTGATCAGACCACTACGCAGTGTGATGGTGTTATCTGTAGAGTCACCCTTATCTGTTACCGACTGTAGTGTATCCTGACCTAGACCTGCATCATCTACCAGTGTTGCGAACGAACGAGTACCGACACTATCGGTCAGTAAGTTGCGAACCAATAGACTTGTGGTGGTCGCGTCACTATCCGCACGGGACAGTATCAAACCACCCATAGTTACATTCGCAGTAGTTGAATCACCACGATCAGTAATTGTCTGTAATGTGTCCGCACCTAAACCAGCTTCGGTTGCAAGATCCGTGAATGTTCTTTTACCAACACTATCGGTGAGTTCGTTCAAGACAAGTAGAACATTAGAAGCGGAGTCAGAGTCTACCTGACTAATTGTCAGACCACCCGCAGAAATGTCATCGCCTTGTGCGATTAGACCCGCATCATCTGCAAGGTCACCGAACTTTCGGATACCTACACTATCGGTTGCAAGGTTCAGTACAAGAACCTGATCTGTATCGGAGTCACTGTCGACTACGGTAATCGACAAACCACCTGCAACAATACGATCACCTTGTGCAACCAGTCCCGCATCTTCTGCAAGGTCTTGGAATGATCGAATACCTACGGAGTCTGTTGCGAGATTGAGAACGAGAATTTGGTTGGTGTCTGAATCACTATCTGCTTCTGTGATTGATAGACCACCAGCAACAATACGGTCACCCTGTTGAATTAATCCTGCATCCTCTGCGAGATCTTGGAATGATCTCTTACCAACACTGTCAGTGGCAAGATTAATAACAAGAACTTGATTAGTGTCAGAGTCAGAGTCCGCAGTGAGAGTCAAACCACCTGCGTTGATAATATCGCCTTGTTGGATTAGACCGGCTTCGTCCGCAAGATCTCCAAACGATCTCTTACCCACACTATCTGTCGCAAGATTGATTACCAACATCTGGTTGGTGTCAGAATCACTGTCAACCTGACTGATCGTTAGTCCACCCGCAGAGATGTCATCGCCTTGAGCAATGAGACCTGCGTCGTCCGCTAAGTCACCAAAAGATCTCTTACCCACACTATCAGTGGCGAGATTGATTACCAGAACTTGGTTCGTATCGGAATCACTATCTACCTGAGATATTGTTAGACCCCCAGCAGAGATATCGTCTCCCTGAGCAATCAGTCCTGCATCGTCTGCAAGATCTCCGAATGATCTCTTTCCTACAGAATCCGTTGCGAGGTTGACGACCAATACTTGATTTGTATCTGAGTCACTGTCTACCTGAGAGATAGTCAACCCACCCGCAGAGATGTCATCCCCCTGCGCGATTAATCCTGCGTCATCCGCGAGATCTCCAAACGATCTCTTACCTACGCTGTCGGTCGCAAGATTAATAACAAGAACTTGATTGGTGTCAGAATCCGAATCGACCTGACTAATAGTCAAACCACCTGCGGATATATCGTCACCCTGTGCAATCAAACCAGCATCGTCTGCTAGATCTCCAAAGGATCGTTTGCCAACTGAGTCAGTCAGTAAGTTGATTACGAGAACTTGATTTGTATCGGAGTCACTGTCAACCGCAGTAAGAGTCAGACCACTGAAACTTGCTGCATCACCTTGTTGTAGTAGACCGGCCTCATCTGCAAGAGAACCGAATGAACGAGTTCCTACACTATCCGAAGTGAGGTTACGTACCAACAATGCAGTGGTGGTTGCGTCACTGTCTGCCTGAGTAAGCACCAACCCACCAATTACGATCTTACTGTCGGTAGAATCTCCACGATCAGTGATCGCTTGTAATGTGTCTGCACCCTGTTCTGACAGAGACGCGAAAGAACGAATACCGACACTATCTGTGACTTGATTAAGAACAAGAATCTGTGTAGTTGTTGGATCACTATCCGCGACTGTTAGTTGCAGACCACCTGCCGAGACAGCATCTCCTTGTGAGACTAAACCTGCATCGGATGCAAGTGATGCAAACGATCGCTTACCAACACTATCTGACGAATCGTTGTATACAAGAACAATTGATGTGTCGGGATCACTATCGATCGCTGTTAACTGAAGTCCACTAAGACTTGCGGCATCTCCTGCCTGTAAGAGTCCCGCTTCATCTGCGAGTGATCCAAAGGATCTGACACCAACACTGTCAGTTAAAAGATTGCGTACAAGTAGTGCGGTAGTAGATGGATCACTATCTGCATTTACCAGTAATAGACCACCAATGGTGATTGAACGGTCGGTAGAGTCGCCTCTATTGGTGACCGATTGTAAAGTGTCAACACCTAGACCACTATCACCCAGCAGTTCTCGAATACTGATAATTCCAACTTCACCACCCGTACTAGGATTTCCAATGGCAAGCACGTGCCGAGTGTTGTCGAATACTGAGTCAAGAACTCCTGCTTGGAATAATAATCCTCTAAGACTTGGAGAACTTGTAAAACTACGTGTACCGTCTGCCGCAGATTGGAATAGACCACCACTGTCCGCAGGCAAACCCGCATTGGGTTCTGCCTGATCCAGACTGAGGAAAGTATAACGGTCTGAGTCGAGACGACTAAAGCCTCTTACTCTTACCTTTCCACTAAGTTGTGATAGTCCCTTCGTCGCCATTTAATTAACCGTTCAATGCCTGTAAGAACGAGAAGATAAAATTAACCTCTTCTCCAGATGAGTCTTCGGTAAACGCTCGCATTTTGTTGTTCTGTTCTACAATAAGTTTACCCGTGATAAGACCCGCTGCGTCGTTTGGTTGCACATCAAAGTTTTTGACAACGTTGGTTGCAACATCTGTAGTTGTGTCGAAGTGTTGAAAAGTCACTTGGTGTACTGTATCTGTAGACGTGTTTGCGGCTTGCGCCATCAACACAACACATGTGATTCCATTGGGAGTGGTATAGATGACATCACTATCACCGATAAATCCCCCAGCGGGTTTAGAGACCAACTTTGCGGTTCTCGTTTTAAATTCATTTAATGGGATTGCCATTGATTAACCCTCAAGTGCCAAGATGTATGGTGTTAGAATTTCGAACAATGATCGTTCAAAGGTCTCACCTTCGATACGTCCTTCTGCTCTGTTAATAGTCAAGTCTGCACCAATTCGGAAATCACCCAACTGATCCGTACTTGTAAATACTACGAGACCCTCTTGTGTCGCAGAGTCAAACACAACTTCGCGTTGTCGACTTGTGATACCACCATTCTGTGGGATCGCAGTAAACGTGTTTGTACCCGAACCCACATATTCAAACGTGTGAGAAGAGGTTGTAATCTGTGACCGTTGATGGAAGTTTACAGTCTGACCTGCCTTCTTTGCAACGTTCATGGGTGGTTGCATTGTGACATCGTATACGCCAGGCGATACTGAGTCTACATTAGTAACCGTGTAATAGAAATCTTCTGAGTCAAACCTGATCGCATCATTATAGTTCGGTTTCTTAAATGCGTTCAGTTCGTCAAGGTAACTGTATGAGTCAAGGTTACGGACATCTGTGTACCGTATCACATCTGCGAATACACCCTGATCCGATTCTAGTACACCACGATATAGGGGTGGACTCGAACCCTGAGATACCAAACCAAAGTCACCAAACGATGCGTTACTGTTTGCGATTGAACATTGACCACCTGACTTCGCCTCGATAGATGTCGCGGTCGAAATAGTGAACATGGATACAATCTGTGAATATCCACGATTTAATAGTTGCACTCCGAAACCGGCTGCGTTATACTGTGTAAATGCGTCTGATACCATTGACCGTAGTCCAGATGCCTTTGATCCATCGATACGCATACCCACACCATCTGTGGTAATCGATGTACAGTTCTGAACATAGGGTGACTGAATGATGAACGGGCCAGCGCCTGGCGAGTCTACACTTGGATCAAACGAAACACATGCCGCAAGACTCTGGTGATCACGGAATGTCACGTCCTTGATGAATGTACCGTTGTCAACATAAAACAAATCTGAGTCAACATTCTGTGGACGGATGGTTACAGTTCGTAGGTTGTCTCCCACGATTGCAGTTTTGGGTGGTAACTTCAACGGGTTGTTGATCGCGTAGTCACCGGACTTCAGATAAATTGTTGTATCACCGGTAGTTGCTGCACGTTCTACCGACTGTGTGATGATTAGGTCTTCGAGTTCCTTTGTCTCTGTGATTGCATCCCGAAGTGCAGAACTTACTCCACGAGACACGTAGTTTGGTTCTACCTTTGCGGGTAATCCTGCGAGACTGTCTGCGGTAATCACATCCACAAAGATAGGAACGAGAGTATCTGTTACTAGGTTTCCTTCTGTGGATGTTGCATAGTTACCACCATTACCAGTTTCGTTTGCACCTGTTGTAAGGTTCGATGTCAAATCGTTTCGCAACAATTCATCGATAATTGTACCAAGGTGTGTATAGGTGGCTGCGGACTGAGTCTGTTGTGCTGCGGGTAACTGAGACACACCATCAACAAAGTAAGATTGTGCAACGATATGCACCGCGTGAGTGCCACCATAAAGAACATCAAATGTCAATGCATCGACAATAAAACCTACGTCACGTCGACACTTGACTTCATTATAACTGAGTGATGGGTAGTTTGCAGTGATGTATGCGATCGCCTCATCTTTGAGGTACGATCGGTTGTTTTGTAAAATAATTGCTGCATCATCCGCATCACCTGAAGGTAAGACTGCGGGTGCGGGGAATACGAGTGTGTCTGCGGCCGTTTCTGTCGATACTGCACCGTTGACTAGAATGTCTACAACTTCTGACCAATGCCGATTGTTTCGTTGCAGTGCACCATCAACACCTGTACTTGCCTTTACTGCTGCAACCGATGCAACCGCACCCTTCGCCTCGTTGAAACCTGATCGAGTTGCAACCAACTGTGCATCTCGTACCACGTTTGCACTCGCACGTTGATATGATAGACCAGATGTTACCGCATTGTAGTTTGTTCCGAAAGCAATATCGTGGTACAATCCATCGAAGATCAAACCAAAGTCGCGTTTACACTTGACACGATCAAATGTAAATGCGTGTAATGTTGTGACGTGAGTGATTGCAGAATCGAGTGTCGCAAATGCATCTTGTAGTGACGTACCCAAGTTTCCTTTTATCGCACCCTTTGCGACATAGAAAACGTTTTCTACCTGATCGTCACCAACCTGCACAACATCGATGTTACCATTCGCATCGCGTTTGATAAACATCTTCCCATCAAAAGTGTTGATTGCGATTTCACCAAGCGCAATATCACCAATGCCGGGCCGTTTGCCGGGTGTCTAAGTTCTTTTCTGTAACTGTTGAGTATTTGCCATAGTATCTATTTATTAAAATGTTCCGCCGTCTTGTACAACCAAAGCAATTGCTCCCGAATCTCCGATAAGGAACTGATCGGAATCGAAACTTGCAATACCTGCGTTCGTAAATGATGCAAATTCTACTGAAATAATAATTTTATCGTTTGAGTCTCGTGTTACATCTATACCTTCACCCGCAGTAATTATGTTCAATAAGTTTGTTGCTAAGTCTGCCGCATTAATATTATCTACTGATAAACGAGTGATCGTTGCAGAATCCGCATCTAACCTATCGGTAGTTACTACATTATTAATTGTTAGATTGTCAATCGTTAATTGATCTAATGATCGAACAGAATCAACAATCAGAGCAGTATTGGGAGTTGTGACTCCATGTGTGTGTGAAAGTAGATCTGTGAAATACTTACCGCCAATTACATCAATCCTTGACGCAAGTTCATTACCATCCGAACCTACACCAAAGTAAAGTCGATCACCACCGTTACCGCCACCGCCGTATGATGGATCTGACAAATAAGAATAGGCTAGTTCACCACCACGTAATCCTATCGGTGTACCAGAATCCGCAGAACGTCGAATAAGTATGAAACCACGTGCAGAATCACGGTTGAAAACTTTACCGTCGATTTTACTAACACTAGACTGTGAGTTGCGTAATATCCCATCGCTGTCTGCAATGAGTATATCACCCTCTTGGATGTTACTGGTGGTGATTCCTATGACATCGTTGAGGTTGACCTGATTCGATATTAAAACGTTTCGAGTCGGCGTACCGACTTCGATCTTCAATACCTGTGTTTGATCTCCAACAACAACTCTGTAATTATTCGACATTGATAGAACCTTACGTTACAGAGGGTGAGACGATGATGAGTCCTTGTAAGACTCGTTCTATTGTTGTGGTACCATCACTATCTAAAGAAATCTCTACGTCATACACATAACGTCGTTTAGGGTTCAGAAGAGTTGTCTGAGCATTTGTCAAAGAAAGATTTAGAATACCATCGGTCGCGGGCGAGGCGACAGAAGCCGTGAAAGATACCTTATCCGAATCTCTCGCATCGTGACTGGTCGCCATTTTTGCAGCGCCAGTATATCCTGTCAGATCTTTTTTGGAACCATCCTTATTGATTAGATACAGATCGATTGCAACATCGGCTCCCTGATCAATGGTGAGATCTTCGTAATACGCCATAAAAAACTTCCATAAAAGTTATATTATGGTTTTATTTATATGTTTAGTCTGCTCTAATGTCGTCAATAACCCAAGATTGTAGACCTGCCGACATTTCTGATCGATCTAATATGAAGGCGATGGTCATTCTCAGACCCTTACCTGTATTTTTCGCAGTATGATAGACAACTTTGTCCATCCCATCTCGATACGATCCAAAGTAACCAGCCTTGCATTGCCAACCTTTCACATCCGGAATGGTGACCATTTCATTTTTCACGGGATCAAAGTGTTGCCAATATCCCTCACCTGTTTCAGAATAAGTGAAAATGAAATTATATGCAGCGGCGTTTGCATTATTATGCCAAGAAATAAAACCGTGTTCTGGTGGATACACTGTAAACAGTGCATTCTTTTTTAGATTTAATTGTGTCTGAATTTTTTCATAAAAAGAAAAGATACGTTCACCCATCTCATCTGCAAGCATTCCCGCATCTTTGTGAAAATTAAGTCCGTTAGAACCAAAAGAATACGCACAAACAGATTCGGGGTATCCATCATGATCCCCCGCCATTTCTCTAATCTTTTGAAAATAGTCCCAACTCGTAAAATAATCTGCATCTTTTGCATTATAGTTTCTAGCACAATTCATATGAACTGCTTTGTAGTTTTCGTCTTTCAAAAACCAAAGAGTTTCGTTTAGTATGTCCGTTGCAAACTCATTCAACGGAATGTCTCGCATTATCATCGATACACCTCTGATTTTGCTTTCGCGGATGAATAGTGTCTTAAAACAACAGCATCTTTGTTGTGGTTCAGATCTACTCTATACTTGTGATAAAAATTCCATCTCGCATCGTCTTCTAAGATACCGACTTTCAAATCTGCATACTTGGGTTCTCTGTTAGTCAACCACCACAGAGAAAACTGATCCCACCGTTTGAATGATGCGGGATAGTTTTCGAGATCTTCTGTACCATCCTCTTTTTTAGGCCACCATCGACCTGCATATTGTTCAACCGTTAAATCAAACCAATCATGCATGAATTGTCTTACCAATGGGTTTGACATGTCGTAGAGACAAACACCTCCACACAATTCAAAACCACCCTTAGAACCATCTGGTTTGGTGGCGCCGGGGAAATAAACTTCTGCATAACAATAGTGTCGATCTTCAGGAAGACCCGTCCACATCATATCATTCCCATCAAATCTGTCGAATATTGTTGCGATATCTTCATGTTCGCACTCAATATCTGCATCGATGTAAAACGTCAAGTCGTAAGGTGACCTTGCCATGCCCCATATTTTGGCACGCTTGTGGTCGTCACAGTAAACGATATCGTCTGCAATAGAGCGACCTCTATCATCTAAAAAATGTTCTTCCGTAACCAAACAACATTTTGCTTCAGGATTAAAATCTTTAATCGACTCAATTAAATTACATGCGGAATAATAAAAGAATTTTGTGCGTGAGGCAACAACTAAGTAACCTTTAGTCTTCTCCGTCATTATCAAATACTCCTAACTCTTTACCAATAATCAAAGCTGCGTAAGCATTCATCTCAACTTCATTCTGAGAACGTCGAAGTTTTGTTCTTAACTTTTTATCTTCACTATTCGCGATTTCTGGAATCTCAAACGCTTGCAGTTTCATATGAAAAAGTTTTTCTAACATCTCTGCCTTTTTGGCTTGTTCACGTTTGATGTTAGCAGTTTTCTTTTCCATGTCTTTGCGTTTACGTCGTTCAGTCGTGTTGACATCAATCTTTTCGACCCCGACCTTTGCAACGACCTCTTTGTACTTGGGACACAAAGAACGATCCGGAAGTAATCGTGAGAATGTACAGACCTCCTTCCTACGACCACCTTCCGGCATATTATGCATTAATATACATTTAACGACAGAACGGTCATCGATACCGTCCTCCCAATATGCATTATCTTGAATTTCGTAATTCATCAATCAATCCTCACGTATAATGTGTATGTTTCAATTACTGTTGGTGTTCCAAGGAGTTCACCTCCCGCACCATATATCGCTGTTCCTTCATATGAACCAACATAAGTTTCATCTACCGCTGTACCTTCAAAGAGACTTGTGTATTCACCGGAGTAGTCTGGGCCTTCATAGACCGATGCGTAATCTCCTTCGAACGTCGTACCAGTAAACTCACCAATGTAAATGTCCGCAAACTCAGCACCTACATATGTCTCTTCCTGTTCACCAGTATATATGTCTGTAGGATTGGTGAAGTTCGTCTCATAAGTTCCTGTATATTCGTTTTCAATAAACGTTGAGAGATATGCAAGAGTAAATTCTGCGCCTTCATATGTCGATGCATATTGTCCATCATATACCGTGTTGTAGTTCGGTACGTATTCGCCACTGTATTCCCCAGTGTAATCCTGCACATAGTCTGACGAATAATCTGAGGTATAATCTGAAGAATAATCACCGGTATAATCACCTGTGTAATCACCTGAGTATGTTCCTTCGTAACCTGACTCATAATCAGTTGCATAATTTGCGATATAATCGCCAGCGTATGCAGAACCATAGTCACCTGTAAAGGTTTGTTCATAGTTGGATTCATAATCCCCTGTGTATATATCTTCGTATGAAGACGCATAATCTGTTGCATAGAGTGTGGTATATTCTTCCTGAACTTCACCAGTGTAATCACCTGTGTATAGTTCTTCATCTACTCGACCATATTCACCGGTATAACTTTCTTCATCGGTGCTCTCATATTCACCAATGAACAACTCTGCAATGACTGCACCATATTCACCAGTATAGGGTTCGCCGATGCCACCTGAATAGTTTCCAGTAAACGTAACTGGTGTTTCTCTACCATATTGACCAGTATAGTCTTCTAATGCCTCACCGGTATAATCACCTGAGTAATCTTCTGTTACGTCACCAGTATAAGGGCCTGTATAGTTTTCAGAAATAATTCGACCATAGTCACCGGTATATGTTTCAAGAGGTTCACCTGTGTACTCACCAGTGTATGGGTCTGTTTGTGCTCTCTCATAGTCACCAGTATAGTCTTCGTCAATGATTCCCTCGTAATCACCGATGTATGTTTCTTGAGCTAGACCACTATAGTTACCACTGTAAGGTTCACTAATTTCTCGTTCGTAATTTCCTGAGTAAGTTTCTTCTACCTCACCAGTGTAGTCACCAACATACAATTCTGTTGGTGCACCAGTGTATTCACCCGTATAGGTTTCTTGAACTGCACCAGAGTAAACACCGTCATAAGACTCTTCTACAACACCCGTGTATTCACCAGTGTAGTTTTCTATATCAACTCTCTCGTAATCACCTGTGAAGATAACCTCAGTGGTACGTTCGTAAATACCTACGTATTCTTCGATTTGATCACGTTCATAATTACCGGTGTAGGTTTCGTCTTCGGTTCTTTCGTAGTTACCTTCATAGTTTTCAGGATCTTGTCGAGTATAACTACCAGTGTATGGGTCTGGATCAACACGTCCGTATGCACCCTGATAGGTTATATCAGTTGTTCTCTCATACTCTCCGGTGTAATCTTCATCGATAACACGTTCGTAGTTACCAGTGTATGGATCTGTTTGTGCTCTCTCGTACTCACCAGTATAGTTTTCACTGATAGCTCTTTCGTAGTTACCCTCATAGTTTTCTGGATCTGCACGTTCGTAATCACCAGTGTAGATATCTTCCTGATCACGTTCATACTCACCGGTGTAGGTGGTATCTTGAATTCTCTCGTAGTTACCAGTATATGTAGTTTCGTCTACGCGACCGTAAGTACCAGTGTAAGGTTCAATGGCTTCTCTTTCATAATCACCGGTATAAGTGTCTTCCTGAACACGTGTATAGTTGCCAGTATAGATTTCTGGATCAATTCTTGTGTAGTCACCAGTGAATGTAGTTTCGTCAATACGTGTGTAGTCACCTGTATAGTTCTCTTCAACGATACCTTCGTAATCACCTGTGTAGATGTCTTCTTGAACACGTTCGTACTCACCATCATAAGTTTCAATATCGATACGACCATAGAGACCAGTGAAGGTTTCGTCTTCGGTTCTTTCATAGTTACCGGTGTACAGATCAGTTTGATCGCGTTCGTAATCTCCCGCGAATGTTGTACCGTCGTCACGTTGATATTCACCAGTGTATTGTGTTGCATAGTTTGTGACATAATTTGACTGATAGTTTTCTGAGATCTCACCAGTGTAATCACCTGTGTAAGAATCTTCTTGAGAACGTTCGTACTCACCCGCATAGTTTTCAACATCAATACGACCATACTCACCAACAAAGAGAGTTTCTTCGGTTCGTTCGTAGTTACCGGTATAATCTACGTCAGTTGTTCTCTCGTAGTTACCTGTATAGGTGTCGACCTGATCGCGTTCGTAATCACCTGTATAGACTTCAGGATCTTCACGGCCATAGTCACCGGTGAATGTCTCATCAATAATACGAGTGTATTCACCAGTATAGATTTCTGGTTCTGATCTCTCGTAGTTGCCGGTGTAGTTAAAGTCAGTGTCACGTGCATATTCACCAGTATAAGTCGCTTGATATCTTGTCGCGTAATTGGTAGTATAGACCTGTTCTATCTGACCAGTGTAGTCACCCGTGTAAGAATCATCTTGAGTTCTTTCATATCCACCAGTGTAGACTTCAGGATCTTCACGACCGTATTCGCCAGTGTAAGGATCAACCTGAACACGCTCATAGTTACCTGTGTAGGTAATATCAGTGGTTCTCTCATACGTACCCGCATAAGATTCTTCAATATTACGTTCATAGTTACCGGTGTATGTATCGGGGTCTAGTCGACCATATTGACCTGTATACGTATCAACCTGTTCACGTTCGTAGTTACCCGTATAGGTATCAACCTGAGTACGTGTGTAGTTTCCGCTATAGTCTTCAAGATCTGCACGACCATATTGTCCCGTATAGACTTCGTCATCTTCGCGTTCGTAGTTACCGGTATAATTCTCACCAGAGTCGCGTTCGTATCCACCAGTGTAGTTATCAGCCTGTGCACGTTCATAGTCACCGGTAAAGGTTGCGGTATCGATACGACCGTACTCACCGATGTATTCACCAGAGATATATTCTTGATCTTCGACCTGCGCCATCCAACCAAGCAATCCCTCTTCGTCCGCAGAGTTGTCATTGACTGTTAGATGAAATACATCTGTACCTTCAAACTTCCACAAAGTGTTTGAGTTAAAGTCGGACGCATTACCGGTATAGTTGTTGCCTGTATTAAAGAATCCTTGGTTGCCATCACGGAAGATATGAGTTGTATCCGCAAAGTTGGAATTGTTTTGCGTACTGCACTGATAGGTTGCATGTAATGTCCACGCAGAACCATTCCAACTCGAAACCTTAATACGCGCATCATTGGTCGCTACAATAGAGAAGTCTCGCAAAGTTTGACCAAAGGTGTAATGGTTTGATAAGTATTTTTCTGGATGACCTTGACAACCATCACCACCATCACCATCTGCAATTTGAACAGTAAAGTGTCTATATGTTGTATCAGTTACTACACATGTTCCAACACTGTCGGGTGTTGTACCTATTTCAGTTATTTCATAATGATTTTGGCGACGATAGTTATACTCGTTTGCATCCGTCATTGGTGGAATGATCATCTTGTCGCGACTGGTGTTGCCAAACGAACTAGCTACAATGTCTACGTCAGATGTCCAATACCAATAAGTCTGTGTTGTTTCGTCTGTTACATACGAATGTACTGTATTTCCTGAAAGAGACACAGTCGCATATGCTGTTCCATTAACACCTGCACCATCTTTGTAAATGGTAACCGTACCAGCCTCTTTTGAATAGAAATAGAGAGTATCAGCAGGAGTTCTATTAACAACATGACCAAAGATACGACCTCGCAAAGACCAAGGCACCATGACATGTTGATTATCAGATTTTGCAAAATGAACTGGACGATCTGTATTTGAATAATACGAATATCCTGCGGTAACATCAATCGTGCCACTTTGAGGTGCGGATGTCGAACTAACCTCTGTAGTAACAGTTCCACTATCAGTTTCTTGATAGATAATTGTTCCTGCATATGGTGCAGCATAACCCACAGCAGTAGTGCTTACCATAGCAATCCATTCGTTGGATGCGTGATTTCTGCGGAAGTCTGCTTGCGTACCGATGTAACTATCACCCTCAACAATGTAAGAGTTACCACCATCGCGAGTGTAGTTTCCTGCATAAGTCTCAGATGCAGTTCTCTCATAGTTACCCGTATATGGATTAACCTGAGTTCTCTCGTAATTACCTGTGTAAGTTTCTGGATCGATACGACCGTAATTACCGGTGTATTCAGTATTAGTGACACGATCGTAGTTACCTGAGTAGTTCTCAATATCGACTCTTTCGTAATCACCTGTAAATGTGGTTTCGTCTATACGACCATATTCACCGGTGTAGTTCTCGACGATAACACCAATATAACTTCCGGTATACGTTGAATCATACACTGAAACATAATTACCGGTATAAGGTTCGTCAATGTTACCCGTGTATTCACCAGTGTAAGTGTCCTGTTGTGTACGTTCATAGTTGCCGGTATACTCTTCATTTGACAGTCTCTCATAACCACCAGTATACGTCTCTGCAATTACACCGGTATAGTTACCAGAGTAATCTTCAATGTCAATACGTCCATACGCACCTGTATAGTTTTCAGCTGGTGCACCAGTGTAGTCACCCGTGTAGGTGTCTTGTTGTGTGCGTTCGTATTCGCCCGTATAGTTTTCTGCGGGAGCACCAGTGTAGTTACCTGTATATGTTTCGGATTGAATACGACCATAGTCACCAGTATAAGTCTCATCAACCACACCAACATAGTTTCCGGTATAGTTTTCTACCTGAGTTCGTTCATAGTTACCTGAATAGGTTTCAATGACTTCACCAGTATAGTTACCTGTGTACTGATCGACCTGAGTTCTTTCATATGCACCCGCATATGTTTCTTGAGTAGAACCCTGATAGTTACCAGTGTATGGTGTTACCTGATCACGTTCATAGTTACCAGTATAGGTTTCAGGATCGATTCGACCATAGTTACCGGTATATGTTGTGACATCGGATCGATTATAATTACCGGTATAAGTGTCGGGTTGAGCACGTTCGTAGTTACCTGTAAATGTGGTTGTATCTACCCGTCCATATGTTCCTGTATAGTTTTCTGCAGCAGCACGTTCATATGATCCAGTGAAGGTGTTTGCAATGTAAACAGAATCTTCAAGATCAGCCATCCAACCTAATAGTGGTTCTTCATCTGCGTTTGTGTCATTACAAGAAATAAAGAATACGTGAGGTGATTCAAACTTCCAGAGTGTATCTGTGTTAAAGAATGCAGAGTTTCCTGCGGTGTTTGTTCCATTTGCAAACAGACCAGAATCACCATCTCGACGAATATGAGATTCACCACTATCAGTAAATTGATAAGTTGCACGTTCTACCCACGCCGAACCATTATAACTTGATACTCGAACATAAGTAGATTGTGGTGCAACAATATGAAAGTCTCTGGCACGGAAAGGGAAAACATATGAATTTGACAAGAATCTGTAAGGCAAACCATGTTCACCGTCACCACCATCGCCATCACCGATTATCATATCGAACATCCGATGTGAGGAATCTCTTATTCGATATGTGTCTTCATCGTCGGGTGCGGTGTTTACGTTTGTTCGATGATAATAATTATGTAAACGACGATAAACAAATTCATTAACTTCGGATAATGGTGGAATGATCCAACGGTCAGCCGATGCACCGTCAGTTGCCATAACTACATCAGCAGTTGACTCAAAGAAATAATATCCATAAGATGTTCCCGCAGAATAAGTTTGAACCTCGTTACCGGCAAGAGTTACTGTTGCAATCGCAGTGCCATTAATTCCTGAACCATCTTTGTAGATTGTTACTGTCGCTGGGTCTTGTGACCACATATAAATGGTGTTAGTGCTACGATTGTAATATGTGCCGTGATGACGACCTCTTAGTGACCAAGGGACAATAATATGTTGAGTGCCACCATCATTTCTTCTCAAGAATATAGGTTTGTTGTTCGAGTAATACTTGTAACCCGCTGTAATGCCGCTCAGAGTTCCGGTTGATGCGTTACCTGTTGTTGAACTAACAACTGTAGTTACCGTTCCTGTATCAGTTTCTTCAAAAATTTCTGTGCCAGAGTATAACGCAGCCCATGTTGTGGCACCCCCAGTTACCAAACAAATCCATTCTGCAAGGCCGTGGTTTCGTTCTACCTGAAACGAACTTGTCGCTCCTAGATAACTGTCACCCGCGACAATGTATTCTGCACCACCAGTACGATCGTATGATCCAACGTATGCTTCCACATCATTTCGTACAAAGTCACCAGTAAAGGTTTCATCTTGAGTACGAGTATAGTTTCCGGTGTACGTCTCTGCAATTACACCTGTATAGTTACCAGTAAACGATTCCTGTTGGTTTCGTGCATAGTCACCACTAAACGTCTCTTGTGCAAGACCGGTGTAGTTACCCGTATAAGTGTCTGTGTCAACACGAGTATAGTTACCTGTATATGGTTCAACCGGAGCACCAGTGTAGTTACCTGTGTATCCTTCTTCTACAATACGACCGTAATCACCACTATAGGTTTCTTGAGGGTTACCTTCGTAGTTACCAGTGTAAGTGGTCGCCTGAATTCTTGTGTATGGGCCAACATAGTTCTCGCCTGGCGCACCTGTATAATCACCGGTATATGAGTCTGTCTGAATACGACCGTACTCACCCACATATGTCGTATTGTAACGAGAGGTATATGCAGAAGTATAGTTGTCTATTTGAACACGAGCATAATCACCAGTGAACGACTCTGCTTGAGTACGACCATAGTTTCCTGTAAATGTTTGTTCTTGTGTGCGTTCGTAGTTACCGGTATAGGTTTCTACTTGTACTCGTGCATAGTCACCAGTAAATGGTGTTACTTGTGTACGACCATATTCACCAGTATACGCACTAACATATGGGCCTTCATATGTCGATGTATAACTTTCTTGTACATCACCAACATAAGAACCTGTGTACGTGGTAATCTCTTCTCGTGCGTACTCACCAGTATATGGTTCTTGAACGTTACCGGTATATGCAGCACCATATTCAACTGTTGGTGTACCTGCATATGAACCAACATATTCAATGTTTACATCACCAGTAAAGTTACCTGTGAAAGTTTCTTGTACCTGACCGACATAAGAACCGGTATAACCAGCTTGATCATCACGGTTGTATGAACCTGTATAGTTCTCTGCGATTGTTCCTACGTAATTTCCAGTGTAGGATTCTGCTTGTGTTCGATCATAGTTACCAACATAGTTTTCAATCTGTGTTCGTGCGTATGATCCTGTGTAACCCTGTTGAGCATCACGTACATAACCACCCTGATAGTTTTCAGGTGCATTTCTTTCGTAACCACCCTGATAGTTTTCGGGTGAGTTTCTGTCATAGTTTCCAACAAATGTTTCAACTACCTGACCAACATAAGATCCTGTGTAAGGTTCTGCCTGCGTTCGTGCATAGTCACCAGAGTATGGTTCTGCGGGAGCACCAGTGTAGTTACCGGTAAACGGAGTCTGATTATCGCGGTTGTATGAACCTGTGTATCCAGACGCATAGTTACCATCATAGTGTCTAGTGTATGGTTCATTTTGAGAACGTTCGTAGTTTCCTGTGAAGGCTGCTCCCTGATCACGTTCATAGTTACCGGTATATGTTTCAGAAACGGTTCCTGCATAGTTTCCAGAATATGGTTCTACCTGAGTTCGTGCATAGGAACCGACATAGTTTTCTGCGGGTGCACCAACATAGTTACCAGTATAGGGTTCGACCTGAGTTCGTGCATAGTTACCAGTATAATTTTGAATTTGAGTTCGTGCGTAAGAACCTGTATAACTTTGTTGTTGGTCTCGATTATAACTACCAGTATATTGATTTTCAATAAATGCCGCTGTAGTGGTAGTAACGTCAGCCATCCAACCCAAAATAATTTCTTCGTCGTTACTGGTATCGTTGACACGTAAGTGGAAAATGTCTGAACCTTCAAACTTCCAAATACTTGCACCACTCGCGAGGTTCGCGGCGCCACCAGAGTCAAGACCCTCATTACCCGCAGTACCAAATCCAGTAGTACCCTCACGGAAAAATCGAGTTGGACTTGTTAGAGTACCGGAACCAAAGAAGGTTTCTCCGACGACCCATCCACCGGCAGTCCAGTAAGATACAGTAACATAACCAGAGTGTGGAATGACCAACGTAAAGTCAGAGAGACCACCACCATATGCATACGTATTCGAACAGTTCGATTCACCCAAACCTTGACAGTTGTCACCACCTGAACCATCACCGATTTCCATTGTCGCAACAGGTTGAGCACTATCTGCCGCACACCCTGAACTGTTAGTAGTATTAGGTGCTGCATTCAATGCAGTGATTTCGTATTGGTTTCGGTGTCGATAAACAGTAGTGTCCATCGGGGGAACAATACAACGGTCTGTTGATCCAGATGCATTCGATGTCATTATCATTTCTACATCGGATTCGTAGAAATACCATTGATTCAAAGTCGAGTGTGTGTAAGACACAATTTCATTTGGAAGCAAAGTGACTGTATCAAGCACTGTTCCGTTAATACCCGAACCACCACGGTAGACATTAACCGTACCATTATCTCTTGCATAGAACTTAACAGTGATAGGTGTTGATCGGTTGTTGAAACTCGCAAACAACGTACCACGCAGTGACCAAGGAACAATAGCATCGTTGACACCTGATCGCAACATGTGAATAGGTCTTGCTGCATTATTTGAGTAGTATACGTTACCCGCAGTAATACTTACGTTTGCTGTCGTTGGTGTCGATGTGTTTGATGCAACTGTTGATGTTGCACCAGCTGGTGTTCTTTGTATAACCGATGTATTTGGATACAACATTGTGGTAGTGACAGAACTTTGAGTTTCAAACGCAACCCACTCAGACATACCGTGCATTCTTTTGTGAGACGCGGCATTGAGTGCTAACGGTGTCGCTGCGTTACTACCATCATAGTTTGCGATGTATGTTTCACCACCTGTACCCGCATATGTTCCCACATATTCTATTGTATCGGTGCGTTCAAAATTACCGGTGTAAACTGCACCAGTGTTACCCGTGTAAGTGTTTGTGTCAACACGAGTATAGCTACCACCATATGTTCCTATGTATGAACCTGTATAGTTGCCAGTATAGGTAGCGTTAGCACCAATATAAGTCTCTGACCCTCCGGAAAAATTACCAATATATGTGGGTTCACCTGTAAAACCTACAGAACCAATATAAGTTACGGGTGCTGGTGTGCCTTGGAAAGCTAAGGTGACATAGTTACCAAGGTAATCCGGAACGCTTCCGTGATTGTAATTTCCAAGAAAGGTTCGTATTGAGCCTGTATAATTGGTACCTCCAACGAAGTTTCCGCTTCCAGTATATGTTTCTTGCGCGGGCCCAATATAAGTACCGGTGTAATTAATTAACGCAGTGTAGGCGGCGGCAGGGCCAAAATAAGATACGTTTGACTGATAGATCTGACCGTCGTAAGATAACGAACCGGGCCCAGTATACTGACCTTCGCCTGCATAAGTGCCTGGCCCGAAATATGCCTGCACCGCTCCAGAATAAGTTGTTGAACCACCTCCAATATAGGAAGCTGAGTCTGGGCCGCCTGGGAACGCTCCCCCTTCATATTGTCCGATACCGGTATATGACACAGCACCAAAATAATTTTGTAATGCTGTTACATCATAGTTACCGCCATAATTCTCAAGAGGTGCACCAGTGTAGTTACCCGTATAAGGTGCAGATGCAGACCCGTCATAGTTTGCAGTGACAACACCTGTATATTCTACAATAAATCGTCCGGTATCATCGCTGTTGAAGTTACCCGTGTAGGTTTCTTGAACGTCACCTACATAGGAACCGGTGTACGTCTCTTGTACTCCACCTGCATAGTCACCCGCATAGTTTTCGCCTGGATTACCTGCATAGTTACCTGAATAAACTTCTGCCTGATTTCGTTCATAGTTACCCGTATAGGTTTCCTGTACTCCACCTGCATAGTTACCTGAATATGTTTCAATTTGAGTACGTGCATATCCACCCACGTAGTTCTCTGCGGGTGCGCCAATATAACTACCGGTGTAATTCTCTGCGACTACTCCAACATATGCACCAACATAAGTTGTGTTATACCGTGTGACATAATCAGAAGTATAACCTTCCTGCACATCACCTACGTAAGATCCGGTGTAAGGATCAATCTGTTCGCGAGTGTAGTTACCGGTATATGTTTCAACAACAACACCCGCATAGTCACCGGTAAAGGCTTGTTGTTGGTTTCTCTCGTAGTTACCACCATAAGGTTCTGAAACAACACCCACATAGTTACCAGTGTAAGTTTCTTGAACCACACCAACGTAATTACCCGTGTATGTCTCTTGTACCGCACCCTGATACGTTCCTGTGTATCCTTCTTGAACACCACCTGCATAATCACCAGAGTATGGTTCTGCGGGTGCACCAGTATAATTACCGGTAAATCCTGTGCCTTGATTTCTTTCGTAGTTACCGGTGTACGTCTCCTGAACGTTACCTACGTAAGAACCTGTATATCCTTGTTGTGCAGATCTTTCGTAACTACCCGTAAAGGTGTTTGCAATATAGACCGAATCTTCGAGATCAGCCATCCAACCGAACAATGGATCTTCGTCTGCACTCTGATCATTGAGAACAACGTGGAAGACATCACTACCTTCAAACTTCCACAAGGTGTTTGAGTTGAAGTTTACGGTATTACCTGCGAGTGTACTGCCGTTCGCAAAGAATCCATTGTCACCAGTTCGTCTAACTGTATTCGGATTTAGATATGTTCCGGTTCCCTGATAGGTTGCATGTTCTGTCCATGAAGAACCATTCCAACTCGAAACTCTGACACGTCCACTGTTTGGGAACATGATCGCAAAGTCACGGAGTTGTTGTCCCCACGAATAAGTGTTTGATAGGAATCTTGCTGGAACACTCCAACAGTTGTCACCACCATCTCCGTCGCCAATCGTGGTTCCCGAAACACCAAAGTCTGTATCGTATGCTCGATAATCGCCCGCGACATCAATAGCTGCTGCAGTTACAGTACGACGATTTGATGCGTATCGTTGATAAACCGGTTCGCCAGGCAATGATACGGGTGGAATAATTGACTTGTCACCACCACCGGTACCTTGACCTGTGACAATAATATCATCATTCGCAACAAGGTTCCACCAACCGGTAGAGTTCGCGAGAGTGTGTTGAACAACTTCACCACCGTCCAGTTCGATTACATCGTCCCATGCACCGTAACTAATCAGATCATTAATAGACGGACAGTTTCCTGCATCAACTCTATCAACACGAGGTTCCCAGAACTGTTGATTTGTGCTGGTGTCTGTTGCATAGTACAAGTACGCACGGTGAACCGTTTGAGTAGTGCCTGTTAACCAAACATAGTCTTGTTCAATAGTGTCGACCTTTGTGCCTGAAGTATTGTAGATACCTGAGTCTGTATCAACCGCACCTGTACCAGAACCTTCGGGCCATACGTGACCGACAACAAGGAACCAATCTGTAGATGACCCACCCCATCCTTCGTTGTAGTTGCTGTTAACTTCGAAGTATGGGTTTGTGGTGGTAGAACCCGCGCCTCGACGAGCGACACCAATGTTACTATTGGATGCGTTATAACCGCGAGTACCCAAATAGAAGTGACCATTACCTTGTACTTTACGTCGTACCCAAACAGAGAAACGATATTTCTTCGTACTATCAACGGGTATGAGTGAACTATTCCAACCACCATCTGAACCGGAACTTGCATCCTGACTTGACACATCCCAGACAATATCTTGTCCCTTTGGAGACGCATCTACAATACGACCGTTACCATCACCGTTCTGACTGAAACCAGTCATTGACCCGCCACCTACTTTCCATTGTGGGAACGCTGGTGTGTAGTTTCCATCTTGTCTGAAACGCAATAGGTTAGAATGATGTGTGTAACCCTGACCACTTGAATTGTTTGGATCAAAGACTTTTACACGAGTCGGATTCTTAGACCAAACGTTGAGAATATACGGATTGTATCGACTCAAGTAACCTTGGAAGTCTTGACCTCGCAGTGACCAAGGGACTACTGCTTCGTGATATGCCTGTGAGAATAAATGGATCGGATGATTATTACCAATCGAATAAATCTTGTCACCACTATTCGCAGTGAACGAACCATTGACTGGGCCACTGGTAGACGAAACTTCGGTAGTGACTGTTCCACCACTAGACTCTCTGTAAATAACCGTACCAGAATATAACGCAGAGTAACGAATGGTGTGTGATCCTTGTCCTACAACATACCACTCTGAACCACCGTGATTTCTTTCGTAATAAGTTGTATCCGCGGCATCACCAATATAAGAACCACCTGCAACTACATACTCTGTACCACCTTCGCGAGTATATGTGGATACATAACCTTCTTGATCAGTACGAGAGTAATTACCGGTAAATCCTGTGTTCTGTGTTCTCTCATAACTACCGGTGTATGGTTCTGCTGGTGTACCAATATAGTTACCGGTAAACGGAGTCTGATTATCACGATTATAACTTCCAGTATAAGCTGAGTCATAATTACCTACATAGACCGAAGCATATGTTTCTGGAACACCGCCTGTGTAATCACCTGAATATGGTTCTGCAACAATACCAGTATAGTCGCCCGAATAGTTTTCTCCTGGCGCACCAGTGTATGGGCCAGTGTAGTTTTCTGCAACCGTACCTGCGTATGAACCGGTGTAAGGTTCTTGTGGAACACCCGTATAATCACCCGCATAGTTTGACGCATATGCACTATCATAGTGTCGAGTATAGTTTTCCGGAACACCACCAGAGTAATCACCCGTATACGTATCTTGTTGGACACGAGTGTAGTTACCAGTGTATGTCTCCTGCACTGCACCTTCATAGTTGCCAGTGTAGTTCTCTGCCTGTATTCTAGTGTAACTACCGGTATAGGGTTCTATTACATCACCACCATAACTACCCGTGTAAGAATCGGTTTGAACACGTTCGTAGTCACCACCATAAACTTCTGCTGGTGCACCAGTATAGTTACCTGTGTATGGATCAACCTGTACTCTTTCGTATCCGCCAGTATAAGGTTCGACGATGTTACCACCATATCCACCAGTGTAAGTAGCTACATCGTCTCGTGTGTAATTACCGGTATAATTTTCTGTTGGAACACCTGTATATGCTCCAGTGAAAGGTGTAGTAACAGTACCACTATAGTCAGTTAGATATGTTTCAAGAATTGTACCTTGATATGTTCCATCAAAAGTTTCTTGAACCTGACCTGTATATTGACCTGTATAAGTTTCTTGAACACCACCAGAGTAATCACCGGTATAGTTTTCTATAATAACGCCAACGTATTCACCAGTGTAAGGTTGTAATACATCTCCTTGATAATTACCTAAGTAATTTTCTGCTGCAGCACCACTATACTCTCCTGTGTAGTTTTCAGCGGGTGCGCCAATATAATTACCAGAGTAAGGTTCAATGTATGGGCCTACGTATGTGCCCGTATACGACTCATCTGGTGAACCAGTATAATCACCTGCATAAGTGTCCGTATCGGTTCTCTCATAATTACCTGAGTAATTTTCAATTGGAACACCGGTATAGTTTCCTGCGTAATTCTCTCCGGAGTTTCTTTCATATCCCCCAGTATAGTTCTCAGCGGGTGCACCAGTGTACTCGCCAGTATATGAATCTGTGTCAACACGAGTATAGTTACCGGTATAAGTCTCCGTGACATTACCGGTGTAGTCACCAGTATAATTATCTACTTGAGTTCGTTCGTAGTTA
>Ga0213858_10000311_pt1 | contig 23405 bp, 23 predicted proteins | sample PICome_FD_160122 | JGI IMG/M metagenome (GOLD analysis project Ga0213858, IMG submission 160122) | Coastal seawater microbial communities near Pivers Island, North Carolina, United States - PICO245 | ecosystem: Environmental > Aquatic > Marine > Coastal | place: USA: North Carolina | collected... | reverse complement strand
GACTCATCTTTTGCTCGAGTTGAGGGTCAAGCACCATGACGGGCAACTCATTCGATGCACCGGCAACCGACTGGAAAATCGAGGCGCCCAGTGCCACTCGGACCTGCGCCGTACGCTCATCCGGGCTGCCTTCGGGTGCTCGTGAAATGGATAAGGTCTCTGCGATCGTGCGCATGTCTCGGATCGGTACGCCCTCCTCGAGCAAGCTGTGAATGACTCGCGTCACCTCAGCGAGAGACATCACTCCCGGCACTAAATTCTCCACCAGCTTCGGTGATGACTGCTTGAGGCGATCCAATAGCTGCTGCACATCATCCTGACCTATCAGCTTCGCAGCGTTGTTCTTCAGTAACTGGCTCAGATGGGTAGCGATGACTGTCGAGCTATCAACCACGGTATAACCTGCCGTTTGGGCGGCATCGCGTTGCGAAGGATCAATCCACAAAGCGTCAAGCCCAAAGGTTGGATCCTTGGTTGGAATGCCGTCGATATCGCCGAACACCTGACCGGGGTTAATCGCCAGCTCGCGGTCTGGAATGATCTCACCCTCACCCATGGAAACGCCGTGGATGCTGATGCGATATTTGTTGGGACCTAAATCGAGGTTGTCGCGAATGTGAACCGAGTCGACCAAAAAGCCTAGCTCCTGAGAAAGCTTTTTCCTGACGCCTTTTATCCGGCTCAACAAATCACCGCCCTGGGTGGCGTCGACCAGAGGAATCAGCCGATAGCCCACCTCGAGTCCAATTTGATCGAGGCTGGAAACATCTTCCCAGCTGAGTTCGTTATTCGCTCGACTCTTTTCAAGTTCAGCTGACTCCTCAAAGACAACTTCAGGTTGGGTTTGAGCTTGCTGTGACCTTAAATAACCGGATACAGCCAATAGCGTTGCGATTGATAAGAAGACTAAATTAGGCATCCCCGGAACGATGCCCATGATGCCGACTATTCCCGCTGCAACATAAAGTACCTTGGGGTTCTCGGTGAGCTGACGCGACACTTCAGCACTCATGTCCTGCTCCCCCGATATGCGCGTCACAATGATTGCTGTAGCAGTCGAGAGCAGCATCGACGGGATTTGAGCGACCAGACCATCACCGATAGTCAGCAATACATAGTTCTGGGCGGCCTGCGACGCATCCAAGCCGTGTTGCAGTGTACCAATCGCAAAACCACCAATGATGCTGATAAGTAGGATTAAAATTCCCGCTACGGCATCGCCACGGACAAACTTGGAAGCACCGTCCATTGCGCCGTAAAAATCTGATTCCCGCATCACCCGCTCGCGCCGATCAAGCGCCTCCTGCTGAGAGATCAACCCGGCATTCAAGTCTGCATCGATCGCCATTTGCTTACCGGGCATGGCGTCGAGTGTGAACCTCGCTGTCACCTCGGACACGCGGGTCGCACCCTTGGTAACCACCACGAAGTTAATCACGACCAAAATGGTGAACAACACGAGGCCCACCGCGTAGCTGCCGCCAACAACAAATTCGCCAAACGCTTCGATGACACGACCTGCCGAATCGGTGCCGGTATGGCCGTTCAATAAAACGACTCGCGTTGAAGCCACATTCAATGCAAGCCGCATTAATGTCGCCAGCAATAGAACCGTTGGGAACACACCAAAGTCGAGGGGACGGGTCGCATAAACTGATGCCATCAGGACCATGATCGACAGCGAGATACTCACAGTAAACAAAAGATCCAGTGCAGTCGGCGGCAGTGGCAACACAATCATGGCCAACATCATCAGCATGACCGCAGGAGTCCCCAATCCGGTCAAGAAGCCACCGCGGGCTATCGGCTCGAGAGAAGCAGGTGTTGCAACGGTATTAGTAGCCATTAGGTGCTACCTCCTCGTAATACTTGGCGAACTCATCAGGAAGCTGAGTCGGTTCGGGCCGGGGCACGTAGTCAGTCGCAGCAGCCCGGCGGACATGGAAGACATAAGCGAGTACTTTCGCGACCGCCAAGAAGAGCGGGCCCGGAATTTCATCGCCAATCTCGGTCGAGCCGAATAGCGCTCTCGCTAATGGCGGCTCTTCAAATAGTGGGACCTCGTTCTCCATGGCGATGGTTCTGATCTTGAGAGCGACCAAGTCCTGGCCCTTGGCGACCACCATCGGCGCTCCAGTCCCATCTGGATCGTACTTGAGCGCTACCGAGTAGTGCGTCGGGTTGGTAATCACGACATCGGCGTCGGGGACATCCTGCAACATCCGGCGCTGAGACGCCTCACGCTGCAACTGTCGAATACGGCTCTTGACTTCGGGACGGCCATCAGTCTCTTTGCCCTCGTCCTTGACCTCTTGCTTGGTCATCCGCATTTGCTTGTTATGGCTCCACAATTGATAGGGGACATCGATGCCCGCAATCAGCGCAAGCGTTGCAGAGAGCAACACCAGAGCCATGACGATGATGCCCCCAGCTCTGACGATTCCATCCATAACGTCAAAGGTGATGAGCGCCATCAACTCTTTTTGCATAAAGCTATAGATCAATGCAGCAACGGATAATACGAGGAAGAATTTCAAAAGGGCCTTGACCAATTCGATCAGTCCTTTGGTCGAGAACACACGACCAAGACCTTTAACTGGATCGAGCTTGTCGAGTTTGAAAGCAACAGCCTCAGGGCTAAATAACAAACCACCCATTAATGCAGGACCGGCGAGCGCAGCGACGACGGTGATCGCGAGAAACGGCGAAATCAACAGGAGCGCTGAGCTAGCGACATAGGCAAACTGTTGCGCCACAAGCTCGCGTTCTCTCAGGATGTCACCAGTTGGTGATAGCGCCTCTTCTATCAATTGAGTCATGCCGCTCATGGTCGTACCGCTCATCAACCACAGCGCCAATGCGCTGGTGAGCATAACGAGGAGCGTATTGAGCTCGCGCGAGCGCGCTACCTGGCCTTTTTTACGCGCCTCGAAAAGGCGCTTGGCCGTCGGCTGTTCGCTACGTTCTTGCCCTTGCTGTTCTTCTGCCACGCGCCGCGCCCCTTAACCCAAGGCACCAAGGCCGCGCTCGAGCGCATTGCTCATGAGCGTAGCCAGCGCGTCGATAAAACCAGGCATCACCATGAACATGATGAGGAGCCCACAAAGAATGGTGACCGGAAAGCCAACCGCAAAAATATTCAGCTGGGGCGCGGTTCGGGTCACGATACCGAACGCCACGTTAATAAGAAGTAACGACGTCAGCGCAGGGAGTGCCAGCAAGATTCCGCCAGCAAACACTAGAGTGCCCAAAGCAACCACGGCTGACAGGCTAGTTACCGGGATTCCAGTCGCACCAGCTGGAATGAGTTGATAAGACTCGACGACCGCTGCAATGAGTACCAAATGCCCATCGAGCGACAAAAATAACAAGGTCGCCAGAATGACGTATAACTGCGATAGCACCGGCACCTGCACGCCGTTTTGAGGATCGACCGCCATCGCAAAGCCCAAACCCATGGTCATAGAGATGGCTTGACCCGCAAACACGGCTGCGCCAAACGCGAGCTGAACAACAAAGCCCAAAATGATGCCCACCCCGATTTCGCGAATCGCCATAAGTACACCGGCTGCACTCATTAAGTCAGTTACCGGGGGCGGCGGAAGCGAAGGGGCTACCAAAGCAGCAATTAACACTGCAAACAAAGCCCGGGTTCTCACATTGAACCCAGCAGCACTGAATACTGGAGCCACCGCCATCATCGCCGACAATCTTAGAAATGGCGCGGCAAACAACACCATACTATTCAGCATTGTGTCGAAACTGACTGGCATCTCAGCCTACCAATCCCGGTATATCGAGAAACAATCGCTCTGAAAATGTCACTATCAGACGAAGCATCCAAGGGCCAACAACAAACAGAACGACCACTAACGACAAAAGCTTTGGTATGAAGCTCAAGGTCATCTCTTGGATCTGTGTGGCGGCTTGGATCACGCCAATGAACAAACCGACAGCAAGCGCAACACCCAGCATTGGGCCTGCGAGTAAAACGGCTAGCCATAGCGCTTCACGGCCGATATCGAGAACAGTTTCCGGACCCATCAGTGCACTTCCTATATTGCGAAACTGTTAACCAATGTGGCCGAAATAAGCGACCAGCCATCGATCAGTACGAACAACATGAGTTTGAAAGGCAATGAAATGATGATCGGTGAGAGCATCATCATGCCCATCGACATAAGCACCGCAGCTACCACAAGATCGATCACCAGAAATGGCACAAAGAGAAGGAAGCCAATCTGGAATGCAGTTTTCAGCTCACTTGTCAGAAAAGAGGGCAACAGAACAAAGAGCGGTACGTCCTCTCGACTTGCGAAAGCCGAATAACCTCCGAGTTCGGCAAACATGGCCAAATCGGACTCGCGTGTCTGCGCAAACATGAACTCTCTCAATGGTCCCTGCGCGACGTTGAGTGCCTCCTCAAAAGATAGTTGACCGTCCATATAGGGGCTCAATGACTGCAGCCAAACCAAGTCCAGGACCGGCGCCATGATAAAAAGCGTCAAAAATAGCGACAGGCCCAAGATGATCTGGTTTGAGGGGGTCTGCGCGGTACCAAGCGCCTGACGAAGAATCGCCAGTACAATAAGAATTCGGGTAAATGCAGTCATGGTGATCAGCATTGCTGGCAACAGCGTTAATACCGTCATCACCATCAGGATTTGAATGCCGAGCGCGTACTCGGTGTTGCCATCTGGCATGGGTGTCGATGTCAGCAATGGAATGGTCTGAGCACCCGCGACAGCGGGCAACAGTAATAGACCAAGAGTGAGCAACTTCATGAATGCTTTCATGCCTTCTCACCTCGCTGGCCGGTTGCCACTTTCCAGACCTCCGAAAACGATGGCGCTTTCACCTCTTGGGCCTCGAGCTCACATACTCCATCAAACACGTGCAGTGTCCGAACATTGCCAGCGGCAACGCCTACCAGGATTTGTTGTTCACCAACTTGCAGCAGTACGGCTCGCTCACGCTGACCAAGCCCGATGCTCGAAATCACCTGCATCTTGCCGCCAAGACTTCGGCCAACACCGTTGAACCGGCGTAAAAACAATAGGGCGCCAAACAACAAGACAATCACCAAGACAAACGAGCCTATAACCTGCAACAGATAATCGCCGGTAAACAGGCTACTCGCAGCTACGGCCGGCGCGGCTTCCTGCGCGGTTGCGATAGGAGCGAGTAATGACAATAGGATGATTGCGGTACGCATGATTTAGCTCAACTGCTCCAGGCGCTCTTTTGGACTGACCACATCGACAAGACGCAAGCCAAATTTGCCATCTGCAGAGACAACTTCGCCTCGAGCAACCAAGGTGCCGTTGATCATGATATCCATCGGCTCTGTGACGCTGCGGTCGAAAGACACAACACTGCCCGGCGTCAGCGATAGCAGTTCTTTGATGGTCAATGACTTTCGGCCCACCTCGACGGTCATAGTGACGGGCACGTCCATCAACATTTCCAGATCAATATCGCCGGAAGCGGGAGCTGGGTTATCCGTTAATTCAGGGGGTGTGGTTGCTTCAACCTGTTCTTCACTCATGATTTTTGCTCCTTAAATCCTGTAAATTGCATGGCCTTGTATCCGTCATGGGCGCCATAACGGCCCTCAGCGACCACTCGCTGTTCTAGTGCCAAGGTCATGGCATCGGGTTCTTCGATAGGGATCAGCGTGCCGACCTTCATTGCCAGCAAGCTTCGAATAGTGGTGTCGATTGAGCTCAGCGTGCCTCTGACCTCGACGGGCACGTTGGGAATCGAGGATCTGAGCTGAGGCTCCCAAAGCGAATCTGTGGGAGCACTTGGCACTTCTTTCTGTTTTGGCTTGAAGGCTGTGCTGTGAGCATCGAGTGCTTCGAAAGGCACCAAGAGCTTGAACTCGCTCTGATGGTCACCGCAACTGACTTCGAATGTCAGCACTGTAAATCCGGTATCTGCCGGTATCAGTGCAAACCGGTCAGGCGTTACGTCGACATAGAGATCACCCATACTGAGCGGCAGACGATCGACCCAGATTTCGGCCATGGTTCGCAGGTATTCACGAGCGACACGCTCACCGACTCGCTGCTCGGAGGGGGTAACTTTTGATGTGAGTTTGGGCGGGGCAACCGAGCCACCGCCAAAATAGTGATTAACTAGGAAAGTGAGGGTGTCACCGGTGAGTAGCAGATGACTCTCATCTGAGAAAGGACCGATGTCAGTGCTAACAAGGCATAGGCGCTGAGGGAAGCTAGTGAGCAGGTCACGGGCAATCGCGTAGCTTGAGGGCCGGGCTTCCACCGACATGTCGAGGTCAAAGGACGCAGCGAGGGCCTTTTCCAGTGCCTCGGCATGATTGCGGTGCAGCGCATCGAGCTCCACCCACTTCGAAATTGTGAGTGACTCGCCCGCGCTGAAGTCGTGAATCCGAAACTCACCGTCGTCAAAGCCGCCATCTTCAGCGTGCTCAACCAGGGCTTCAATTTCTTCATCAGTCAGTATCGCGTCGTTGTCTGTCTCTTCTGCCACCTAAATCCCTACATGGTTTTGTAATCGGTGAAGTACACATCGGCGACCCGCTCTTCAGCGTCAGCACCTAATATCTGATTCACCAAGTTAAGAGTTGAGCGCCGAAGAGACTCTCGTCCCTCTGGAGTGCTCACCTCCGAAAAATTCTGCTGATTGAAATACACCAGCAAACCGTTACGAATTGCGGGGACATCGTTGTCAACCAGCTTCATGTACTTTGCGTCGTGGCCCACCAACTGGACTTCGACCTGTAAGTAATGGGTCGCACCTCGGTAATTAAGCGTCGCCAAGAACTCGCCAACATCGGCATAGAACCTTTTCTTGTCCGGATCAAAAACTCCTTCCATTGGCTCGAATGTCGACTCAACCCGTCCAGCGCCTGGCGCCTCTTCAATCACTTCTTCAAGTGCTAATTCACTGGCGTCGGTACCCATGCCTAGCGATGCCAAAACAACCGGTCCAGCAAACGTACCGCCGGCAAATCCAGCCAACAGTGCTACGACGGCAATGATTGAAGCCATCGCCTTCGACAAGCCTGCTTTTTCGGTTACTTCAACGTCTTGTTCGTCTTCGCTCACAACGCTTCCCCTCGACTAGCGATCTCGCTTAGTCGTCTACGCCTGAATACAGCAATAGGCAGACCAAGCCAGAAAAAATTAATAAAAACAGTATGTTAATGACCTAAAAAAGAGATAGCCAAAAACTTGACGCCAAGCATTTGGCGCCAACCACCTAAGGACGGGAACAAGAAAAGATGTCTATTTACAGCCCGCCCTCACAGCCTAGGCTGGAGTGATTAGGCGTAGGCGTCAACTAGCCGGTCAGGATCAACGGTTACCGTCATTGCAATCTGAGCCGAGTCATCAGAAAAATGGTCGGAATCAGCAGCCTGGCCACCATGCTGAGGGTTCCTGTCATCAGCATGTTTATCCCGCTGATCGACGCCAGATTCGGTGAGGTCCAGGCCCGCGCTATCGAGAAGATCGCGCAGCCGAGGCATGGCGTTTTCAATTACCTGTTTTGCTTGTTGAGATTCGACTACGAAGGACACTTTGACCTCGCTGTCCTGTGAGGCGATTTGTATGCTCAGCCGACCCAGCTCCGCTGGATTCAACTGCAACCTCGCCTCACTGACGCCACCACTTTTCATAACGCGAAGATGTGTGGCGATCGATGCACTAAAGCCCTCTGGATTATCCGTCATTAGTACCGGAGTACCCCGAGCGACACCATCGAGTGAGGCCGATGAACTAGATAATGAAGCTGACACCATTGCTGTGGCTGCTCCACTCGCCGACTGGTTGATCGCCATCGCAGCATCTAGCCTTGGATTCGCTGCCTGCTGTGCGCTGCTTAACTGGCGATTGAGATCCAGTATGGCTTCGTTCTCCAAACTTACATTGAGCTCAGCTCCGGTCACAACGCGACTGCTGACGAGGTCAGGATTAACAATGTTGGTAGTCAACTTTGCCTGGGCTGCAGCAGTTATATCGCCGAGTAATTGTGTGCTAGTAGCCATTGGCTTAGCACCGTTTTCAGCGCCCACTCCATTCACTAACGTTGCGCCGTAAGCAAAGTTACCCAACGGAATACGCGGTAGTGATGAATCAAGTACCGTGTCTAATCCAGCCAAGCGAGTCGCGACTCCCGAAGACGATGAATCAAGGGTGCCATCTGAGTCGATCAAGCGAATTAGTTCTCCCAACTCGCCACTTAAGCTCGGTTGAATCGACGCCTGCTGCGGCGCAGTGAGCCCACCATCCTCAGCAGCAGCTATCAAAGCCCCTGCATCAGAGCTCTCGCCACCAGCCGGTTCACCTATACGAGTTTCTTGCCTGCCTTCTCCATCGGATGCCAACGGCAAATTGTGGTCAGAGTCCGGCAACTCATTGCCGCTCTCCATGCCCGGCCTGGTGTTGGCCGTGCGAGGATTGGATGGGTTAGAAGCTAAGGCATCTTCTGTGGCGACATCGTTTAGTACCGACTGAAAACCGACCGACGACTCAGCTCTTTCAGGCGATTTACGCCCTGAAACTCCTTGTTCTGTCAGGTTTCGGCCTACTAAACCGTCTATTAAATCGACCATGTCTTGGTCCTCTCCCATTGGCTTTCGCCATCTGCTATTCGCAGGCTTATGTCTTTCATGTCAATGCAGCTGAGCTTTTGAGCCGTGTTCATTTTCAGCCGCATCGACCCTGTACTAAGAAACTTTGCAAGTTGAGTGCCAACTATCCCCTTGCTCCCGCAAACAGCGCTTTCACCCCGAAAGCGTCATCTATTAACTGCTGCTGACGTTTGTCATCTATCAAGGCCTGCTCGCGCTGGCGCGAAGCTTTCAGATCGCTGATTGCCTTGCGCCGTCGCTGTGCTTCGATCCACGCTTGGCGCTGCTGTTGTGCTAGCAACTCCGCCTGCTCGACCTGACGTTCCTGACGAACCGCCGCTTCGTCGAGCTGAGCCAAGAAGTGGCGGGCGGTTTGCAGCTGGTTACTGTCGACGCGCCCATCCTCTCCGCCTGTTGCCAACCGATAGTAGTCCTGACGATAAGTCTGTACCTGCCGCAATTGCGTGCGAGTTGCCTCGAGATTGAGTTCTGCCTGATGCAGCCGCTGAGCGACCTCGGTCTCTCGACGCTCCGCGAGTGTTAATACGGTGTCTAGTGACGACTTAGCCATGAGCTAACTACATTTTGGCCGGCGCGAGCGCGGTCGATACCGGCGAGGCGCTACCAGGTTCTATCACCTGCGCGACTGTCATCCCAGCCGCAGTGCTCGCGAGCATGGCCGCACTCTCGGCAAATGAACACGACTCATTGAGCGACTGACGCACAAAGTCTCTTATCGTCGTCTGGCTTTGGATCGCCAAATCGATCTTGGGGTCAGTACCCAGGCGATAAGCGCCAACATTGATTAAGTCCTGGTTTGCCCGATACGTAGCGAAGGTCTCTTTCACCAATCGAGCGTTTTCTATCTGAGCGTCGTCGACTATCTGCAACATCGATCGTGAAATCGATGCCTCTAAATCAATCGCCGGGTAAACCCCGGCATCCGCCAGATTTCTCGACAGCACAAGGTGACCATCGAGAATGGCACGCGCAGCATCAGCAATGGGGTCTTGAAGATCATCACCCTCCACTAGAACCGTGTAGAAAGCAGTGATCGACCCCGAGCCAACATTACCCGCTCGCTCGATTAAATTTGGCAGTATCGAAAATACCGACGGCGTATAGCCGCGCGATACCGGCGGCTCGCCCGCTGCGAGCCCAATCTCCCGTTGGGCCTGAGCAAATCGGGTCAACGAATCCATAAGTAGCAAGACATTTTTGCCCTGAGCTCTAAAGTGCTCGGCAATTGATGTCGCACGCCAACAACCTGCGACCCGCATCAGCGGCGAGGTATCAGCCGGTGTGGCAACAACCACCGCGCGCTTGAGACCCTCAACACCCAGGCTGTCCTCGACGAACTCCCGGACTTCGCGGCCGCGCTCGCCTACCAATCCAACCACCACAACATCGGCGCTGGTGAATCGGGTCATCATGCCTAACAGTGTGCTCTTTCCAACCCCAGACCCGGCAAACAAGCCCATGCGCTGGCCCTTGCCCACCGTCAACAGGCTGTTGATAGCTCTCACCCCTACGTCCAAGGGCTCGGTGATGTTTTGACGCTCCATCGGGTTGATTGCATCACCTCTGAGCGCCGCGGTGGCACCAACAATGTCTTCGAAACCATCAAGTGGTCGTCCGGCACCGTCGATAATGCGACCGAGAAGCTGATCACCTACAACGATTTGCTCGCTTTGACCCAACAGCGTCACCTTAGCTCCGGGCGTTACCCCCGTCGCCGTCGACTCCGCCATTAAAATAAGTCGATCGCCTTCAAAACCGACGACCTCTGCAGTCACGCCTTTGCGATGCCCCGTCTCGATAAAACATCGTGAGCCAATCCCTGCCGCGAGACCGGATACTTCGAGACGCATACCCGACAATCGCACCAACTTACCTTCGATAAACGGCTCGGGAGCCTGCAGCTGTTCTGATAACTGTGTCGCCAAGTCGCCAAAGCGCTGATACCGGCTCAAGCGGATATCTTTTGCGGTATTCATTTGGCGTCGTCCGATTGAAAACGGTCTGCAATTGCCTGAATTCGATCGGCGTCGAGCACCTCGGCTTCTTCAGATGACTGAGATAGTCGATTCGCCTGATTCGCTAGTTGCTCGAAAACGGTCTGACACTTGGCCTCGATAGTCGCATCAACCAGAGAGTCATCCCGCTTCACCAAGCAGCCACCTCGTAAAATATCGGGATTAGCTATCACAGTGACCTTGCTGCGCTCATCTTTGAGCAATGCGGTCACCAACGATTCATCCTGTGGGTGCAAATAAACTTCGATATCGCCGCTGGTTTTCGCCAATGCCGCGAGAGCCTCTTTTAAAGACTCCCGAATTGCTTGGTCATCGGTGGCCAGTTCACGCTTCAGAACCGCTTTAGTGGCGGAAACAACCAATGAAAGTAAGTGCTCGCTTACGTTTTTATCCATGCCCTGCAGGGGCTTTTCCATAGAAGCCACGATAGCATCGAACTGTTCGACCTTTGCTAGCAGCGCTTGTTGCGCTTCAGCTTCGCCCTTGCTCAAGCCATCCTGATAGCCGCGCTTACGCTCTTGCTCAGCACGCTCCTCAGGTGACAGCAGGGTTTCAGCTGTGAAGACCCTAGGCTGCCATCGCTCCATTGCGGGCTCAGACATAATCGCGGCTCGCTTTGCCAATCATCAGTACACCCTCATCGGCTAGCCGTTTCGCGGTGCGAACAATTTCTTTCTGCGCCGCTTCTACATCAGCAATTTTGACAGGGCCCGACGCCTCCATGTCTTCACGCAAAATATCGGCGGCGCGCTCAGACATGTTGTTGAAGAATCGATCAGCCAACTCCTGATCCACCCCTTTAAGCGCGGTTAACAAATTCTCCTGAGCGATCTCGCGCACCAAACTCTGGAAGCCGCGATCATCGAGTCCCATGAGGTTGTCGAAGATAAACATCTTCTCTTTAACATCGTCGCTCAGCTCCTCGTCGGCGCTGGTCAACGCTTCGAGCATCGACTGCTCAAGCTCGTGATCTGTGGCATTCAAAATGGCGGCAAGATTGTCAGGACCCAGAACCTTCCTCGGTGGTGTTCGCTGTAACTTGCCAAGCTGGCTTTCCAGGACACGATCGAGCTCTTCCATTGCGCGCGGATCCAACTCCTCCATGCGCGCAATACGGAGCACGACGTCTTTGCGCATCTCCTCTGGTAACAGCTCGAGTACTTTTGCTGCCTGCTCATCGTAAAGCTGGGTCATGACCGTAGCGGCAATTTGTGGATGCTCATCGATCAGCACCTCGGCGATCGACTTAGGCGCCATCCACTGAAGCGCTTCTACGCCATTATGCTCCTCCGGCTTTTCGAGTACCTGCGACAAAATGGTTTTTGCCTTGCCCTCACCTAGGGCATTGGTCATTACGCGGCGGGTAAAATCGGGCGCCTCCAATCCCAGCGGGTTGATTTCGGAGGAGTCCTCGTGAAAATCAGCAAGCACCGACTCCACCTGATCGTTGGTGAGCTTGGATATCGTCGCCATCGCCTCACCCACCTGCTGAACCTCTTTGGGGCTCATGTGGCGCATGACCTGTGTGGCAGCTTCCTCGCCGACACCCAGTAGGAAAATGGCGGCGCGCTGAGCACCGCTTAAATTATTTGCATCAGCCATCGGCAGCAATCCAGTTCTTAACAACATAGGCGGCACGGACCGGCTGTTCCACGGCGGTGTTACGCGCCATCGCTATGCTTTGGTGATAGTTTGGTTTTGGCTCAGGAGTCGGTATCGCGCCCGGCCCAGTGAGCGCTAAGGCTTCATCATCGCCGGCAACAGCCCCAGCAAGACGAGGCTGCTCAGGCGCCATCGGTGGCGCATAGGTAGTTGAATATCGAATCATCGGTCGAAGGACTGCGAAGATTAGCGCGAGGACTGCGAGCGCTGCCATTGCACCACGACCGAGCTCCCACACCCAAGGCTGCTCAAGGAATCCCGGCTCTGGCAGGGGCTCGATGGGGTCTGGGGCGACAAATGGTGAATTGATCACCTGTACGGTATCGCCTCTTGCCTGATTAAAGCCCACAGCCTCACGAACCAAGGCATTGATTTGATCTAACAGAGCAGGCTCGAGTGCCACTCGGTTGCCCTGATCATCCACGGTGTAGTCAACAACCACTGCAACAGACAAGCGGTTGATCACTCCGGGCACCTCGCGAACATGAGAAATACTCTTGTTCACCTCATAGTTTCTGGTTTCTTGGCGACTCTGGCGGTCCGGTGTGTTCTGGACCACCTGTTGATCCTGAGGATTTTGGGGCTGTGCAGCCACACCTACCTGCGGCGGCTGCGCCACTAGCTGCCCGGGTACGCCACCCTCTGGAGTCTGACGGTTTGAAATGTCTTCCGATGTTTGCTCGGAGCGAATCACGGTACTTGGATCGTAGGATTCACTGGTGCTCTCGATGCGACGGAAATCCATATCCGCTGCGACCTGAGCCTGCACGGCGCCGACACCAAGGATTGGCTCAAGAATCGCTGTGATTCTGTCATTCAAGGTGTTCTCAAGCTGCTGAGCCAACCTAAATTGCTCGGCGGTATAGCCAAAGTCCGCATCTTCACCCTGGCTAGACAGCAACTTACCTGCCTGATCAACCACTGATACACGGGCCGAGTCCAGATTTGGGATACTCGACGCGACAAGATGAATAACGCCCGCCAACTGACGCTCATTGAGTCTGACACCCGGTAATAGATTGACCATCACCGAAGCCGAAGGCTCGTTACCACGTCTCATAAATGCTGACTGCTTGGCGATCGCCAAATGAACCCGCGCCGCAGACACCGAGTCCATCGCCGCGATAGTGCGCGCGAGCTCGGCTTCTACTGCTCGGTGATACCGCGCCTGCTCCATGAAACTGGACAGACCCATTTCCTGCTCTTCATAAAGCGACTCAAAACCAACACCGCCACCATTACGCGGAAAGCCCTCGCTTGCGAGCGCCATACGCGCTTGCAGCACGGAATCGTAAGGAACCTCTAGCAAGCCAGTGCCCTGCTCCATACGATACTGAATGCCACTGGCCTGCAACACATTGATTGCAGTCGCGTTGTCGGCCGGTGACATCGCACCGTAGACCGGCTCATAGGAAGGCGTGCTCGCCCAATTCACCACGCCTATCGCCAAAGCGACACTGGCAGCAAAACCTGCCAATAGCGACAATTGTCTCGCTACAGGTTGCGATGCAAATCCACTCAATCGATCTAATACTGGGTTATCGGCCATCTTTTAGCTTCCTTAAACCGGCATGTTCATGACTTCTTGGTAGGCGTTTAACAGCTTGTTACGCACCTCCGTCATGCCTGCAAATTGCAAACTCGCTTTTTGCGCTGTGATCATTACTTCAGCAAGTGACACCGAGGGATCACCGGCCTCAAACGCTGCAGTCACACCTTTCGATGTTTGCATCGCTTGGTTAACGTCTTCAATTGATTGCGTCATCAAATTAGAAAATTGAGTGGGGTTTACCGACTCTGTCGAGGTACCACCACCACTTTGCGCCAATGCCTGCATTGACCGCATCTGCGCCAACACTTGATTAATCGCTATATCACTCATCGCTCGTCTCTCCTGTCCTAAGCGACTGCTGCGGGAATTTTGACACCCGCATCTCTGTACTTTGCTAACTTGTAGCGCAGGCTTCGCTCACTGATACCCAGCTTCTCGCAAACCTGCTTGCGATTGCCGTTAACAGCGGCAAGCGCGCTTAAAATGACATCGCGTTCCCGCGCCTTTAGGTCGCCATCAAGTAGCTTCTGAGCCTCATCTAAAGACTCATCGCTCAAAACTACTAAGTCATCGAATAATAAATCTTTAGCATCAACTATTGGCTTTGAAGCCATTATGACCGCTCTATGAATGCAATTATCTAGTTCACGGACATTTCCACGCCATTGATGTGAGAGCAAAAGAGCTTTGGCGTCTTCAGCGAAATCAACCGTTGCATCACCGCTATGACGCATCGCAAAACGTCTGGCCAATGGCAGAATATCGGCGGGCCGATCACGCAGCGCCGGCAAGCTCAGTGGAAATACATTGAGCCTGAAATAAAGATCTTCGCGAAAACGACCAGCAGCTACTTCCTCGCTGAGCGAGCGGTTAGTCGTTGCCAGCACTCGAACATCGAGTGGTATCGTAGCCTTGCCACCGAGGCGCTCAACTTCACGCTCTTGCAGCACCCGAAGCAGTTTCGCCTGGAGCTCGAGCGCCATTTCTGAAATTTCATCGAGTAGCAAAGTGCCACCATTTGCCTGCTCGAACTTACCAGCCTGAGCGCTTTGAGCGCCGGTGAAAGCTCCCTTCTCGTATCCAAACAAAATCGATTCGAGCATCGTCTCGGGGATGGCCGCACAGTTAAGCGCAACAAAAGGGCCCGATGCGCGAGGCGACTGCTCGTGAATTACCCGAGCCAACACCTCTTTACCGGAGCCGGACTCGCCGCTAATCATTACCGCGGCTTCCGATTGAGCCACCCGTGTTGCCAGTGCCAGTACTGCTTGCGTGGCAGGATCTTCAGCAATCATATCCTGACCTGACACACGGTTAGTCGCGGCCATACGCTCAACCAAGGCCTTCAGTACCGATGCCTCGAAAGGCTTCTGAAGATAATCGGTCGCACCATCGCGCATCGCCGCCACTGCGTGCTGAACCGTGCCGTGAGCGGTCATCATGACAAATGGCAAATTCGGGTAATGCTGCCGAACATGAGCGAGCAGCTCGGTGCCATCCATTTCATCCATCTGAACATCGCTTAAAACGAGATCGATGTTTTCCCGCATTAAAAGAGCCAAGGCCTCTTTACCGTTTGGCGCCTCGAAAATCTCTGTATCGTTGCTAGCAAGTGTGTCCACCAGTGCCATGCGCAGCGTTGGATCATCTTCGACAATCAGTAATCGAGTCTTGTTCATTGCTCGATCTCCGATGCGTGAAAGATAGGTAGCAGAATAGAAAACTCTGCGCCACCACCCACTCGGTTGGCAGCATGAACGGTACCGCCGTGCTGCTGCACCACCGATGCCAATACCGCAAGACCAAGCCCAGTGCCGTTGGCACGAGTGGTGTAGAAAGGATCAAAGACATGCTCCAGCGCGTCAACTGGAATGCCGGGGCCGTTGTCACTGATCTGAATCAATAGCGTCTTCTTGCTGACCTGTCCGGCCCACAATTCAATACGGCCTTCAGTGCCGCTGGCATTGATAGCATTATCAATTACGTTACCCAACGCCGATGCGAGCTCAGTCGCATCACCCAGCACCTCGAGACCCGAGTCATTAAGGTCTATCGAGAGTGTCGCGTCGGATTCATTAATACGGGCATCGCAACCGCGAACCGCCAGATCCACAACCGATTGAACCGATGTGCGCTTTAAATCACCAGAAGACCCGCGCACAAAACCCAGCATCGAACTAATCAAGTGCTCGGTTTGCGAAAGCTGTACCGACAGCGCTTCACAGATTCGCTCACGTTTCTCTACTGCGATATCAGTGCGCAGCTGATCGACATAAAGCATAGTTGATGACAGCGGGGTTCGAATCTGATGGGCAAGCCTAGCCGCCATTTCACCGAGCGCACTAAGCCTGGATTTCCTTCCGAGCTCCCGCTGCAGGGTGTGTTGCGAAGTAATATCGGTGAAAAGCACCACCGTCTCGCTCTCGGACAGATCACGGAGTGACATGCTGAACCGACGCCCGGCTAAGCAAAATACATCTTGGGCAGCAAAGTGCCCGCGGGTCTTAATGGACTCCCAAGAGACACCGTCAACCGGATCACCCAGCATCTCCGTCGCTTGGGGATTGCTCTCGGTTACGAGACCAGTCTCGCCGATAATCAGTACACCGCCGGGCAGAGCATCCAACACGGTGGCGAATCGATCCAACAGCTGTGCCTTGGCTTCGAGCTCTTCACGACGTGCCAAACGCGCTGCTTCAAGCTCAGCCGTCAAACGAACCACCTGTCCTGTCAGTTCGCGATAGCCTTGCTCAAGCGCATCAGAGACGCGGCCGAGCGCATCAACCTCGCCCTGTATAAGCGGGGAAGTGAATCGGCTCTGCTCAACTGTTACACGTTGGTTCATCAATGGCACCTGATCGCCGCGCGACTTTTTTGACGCGCAATTTTCCTTACCAGGACTTAAGCGAACGATGTGCCAAAGGAATTAATTGTATAAATTTCAGAAGGTTATGAAATTTCAGCCAGCGTTTTGACGGATTTCTGACGACTGGTTGTCGCGCTGGATATCGTACTTACGCATTTTTTCAACGAGGGTAGTTCGCTGAAGTGACAGGAGCTTGGCTGCATGAGCATTAACCCAATCGGTTTGATCGAGCGCCGAAATGATCAAAGCTCGCTCAACCTCGGCCATATGCTCTTTGAGGTCGATAGGCTCATCGATAAAGGTTGGGGTGGGCGGTGCCACCGGGGAGGAAGGCGCTGGCGCGAAGAGCGCGGAGAGATCCTCTTCCTCAGCCGCTGTTAACAGATCATCACTGGCCGCCAAGGAAGCTGCTTCGGTCGGTCTCGCGGCGACCGCGAGCTCTGAACTCTGATATTTGGCGGGCAAGTCAGCCGCAAAAACAGCTTGGTCGGGGTTCAGAATAATGAGGCGCTCGACCAAGTTCCCGAGCTCCCGCACATTTCCCGGCCAGGCATACAGTCTGAGATGCGCCAGTGCATCGGACTCGAGGCGAATCGCCCCACGACCTTGCGAGGCAAATTCATCGATAAAGCGCTGCGCCAGGCTCTCTAGATCAGCAGGCCGGTCTCGAAGTGGTGGTACGTCCAGAGGAAACACATTGAGGCGATAGTAGAGATCCATGCGGAAATCGCCCGCATCGACTTTCTTTTCTAGGTGCTGATGCGTCGCCGCGATAATCCGGACGTTGCATTTGATAGGCTTGCCACCGCCGACCCGTTCGAAAGTTCGCTCCTGCAGAACCCGAAGCAGTTTTACCTGCATCTCGAATGGCATATCGCCGATCTCGTCGAGAAATAAGGTTCCGCCCTCAGCGAGTTCGAAACGCCCTTTTCTCGCGGCAACGGCGCCGGTGAACGCGCCTTTTTCATGGCCAAACAATTCACTCTCGAGTAACTCGCCCGGGATGGCACCACAGTTAACAGGAATAAAAGGACCTTTGGCTCGTGCAGAACACTCGTGGACCAATCGGGCGATCACCTCTTTACCCGTGCCAGACTCGCCTTGCAGCAATACGGTTGCGTCAGTCGGTGCGACCTTAGAAACCAGCGATTTTACCTCGAGCACAGCCTCACTGTTGCCCACCAACCGCTGGTCGATTTGCTTGGGGTACCGCTTGGCCGTTTTCTGAGTCGGTGTATCGGTCACAACGTTGGTCTATCTCGATTGATGAGTCGGAAACAACTCTCGTTTCATTCAACCTAGCAAAGGCCCACAGAAAATGCGCCAACTTTTTGACGCAGCCGTCGGATTCGTCACATTTAAAGCCACGTAGTGTGACTCAGATCAGACTTTTTACCGCTCAGAATCGATATCTAAATAGTGTTTGATCGACTTTTGCGTTCTTATTTGATCACTGGTTTGAACTGCAGCGGCCTCGCGCGCATTTTGCAGGAGCTGCATTAACTCCTCGTTCATGTGCAACATCACCGCGAGCGCCTCAGAAAACAATTCGCTGTTTGCAGGCTGTACGGGTTTAGAAAAGCACAATGACAACCTCTCGCGACGGCCAGCCTCCAGTGTCGCCACCCGAGACCAATCATCAGCTTGCGCAGCAGACAGCATCTCTTCGGTCGCTAGCAGCACATTGGCAAGGTCGAGACATTGGCCAGTCGTTGCTGACAGCCGCGCGAGTAGCGCTTCATCGATTTCCACAGGTGCATTCACTGCTTGTACTCATCGGGCATCGACGACCATCCATCAGCGACTGTCTCTAGAAGGCCGACCACCTCTTGAAGCTTAGCGGTATCGTTTAAACGATTAGCGTCGATTAAAGTGGTGCTCATGTAGGTATAGAGCTCGTTCAAGTTGTCAGCAACGTCACCGCCCTTTTCTTTGTCGAGATAGGTCTGAAGGTTAAGAATAATCTCGATTGCTTTACTGATTTTTTTGCTCTTGGCGTCAAAGTCCTTCCGCTCAATCGCACCGACTGCTTGGACCAAGGCGTCTTTTGCACCCTTGAAAAGCATGTCGATCAGTTTATGCGGCGTCGCTTCGAATACGATTGAATCAATGTTGGTTGTCTTATAGGCGTCAAGTCCTGGCGCATTCACTTGGTGATCTCCCCTTGGTTAGTCTTTTGGTTTCTGGACAAAGCCTGGTAGCTGGTCCAGTGCCTGTGTCAAATAGTCTTGCGTTGCTGTGATCTCTGCTAGCAGCGAATCCAAGGCGTTAAACTGCTTTCGATACCGCGCTTCTAGGCTCTCCATACGACGGTTGAACTCAGCCTCATCGATGGTGATTTCAGTCATCTGATCTTCGATACTGTCGGTGCGATCCTTAATAGTCCCCGAGGCTGAGGTAAAGGTGTCGAGCAGCGTATCCATCGCAGATGCCAGCCCAGTCAAAGTAGAGCCACCTGACGTTCGATCGACAAAAATAGCCTGTACCGAATCTCTATCAGCAGCCATCGCTGCCTGGAACTTGGCCCGATCGAGTTGCAGTGTTCCCCCCGTTTGAACTTCCACACCAATTTCAGAGAGCGATGAATAAGAACCCGTTGCACTGGCAATCGTCGCCGACAACTGCCCACGCAATTTGTCGGAAATATTTCTTGCGGTGAAGTCGCCGAGCAGCGCACCAGCAATTTCAGTGGATGGGTTATAGGCTGTCAAATTCGAGTGGGTTACCACATAACTGTTGTAAGCAATGACAAACGCGCTGACCGCATTTTCCGCCACCGAGTAATTATCGGCCAGAGTGAGAGTGACCGGAGCTACTGTCTGCTGGAGCAAGGTGATATCAACACCATCGATAACATCGGTCAGCGTGTTGCTTGAAGAGGTCAAGGCCATGCCGTTAATCGTGAAAGACGCATCGCTACCAGCTCTAACCTGACTTAGATTCGATGCCGATGAATTGAAGGCAAGCTGGGACAATCCACTGTTGTCGGTATTACTGCCATCAGAAGTATCCGCTACGCTCACCGATAAGCTTTTGGCTACACCCGAATCGGTCGGGCTTAACAACAATTTATAGCTGGAGCCATTTTTAACCAGTGATGCTGTCACCAGGTCGGTTGCCGCGTTGATGGCGTCTCGGACATCGGCGAGCGTGGCACTACCGGCTTGAATGTCGACATTGATAGCGGCAATAGCGCCATCAGCGGCAAAGCCCGAGTACGTAGTGGTATCAGCAGGCGCTACATTATAAGTGGGTGTGCCAAGCGTTATCGTCAGGGTTCCGGTGCCAACCTCGGTTGTCGTTGCCGCAAAATCACCTGAAACAAGTGATTGACGCTCGGCCAGTGATGTTACTTCCAAACTATAAGAGCCTGCAGCCGCACCCGGATCTGCAGTCACAGTTGCGTAGGTTGCATCACTCGAGGTGGCGCTCACGGCACCAAACGTATCAGCGCTCTCTAGGTCGGTAAGCGAACTTTGTAAGGATGCTAAAGATGAAGAAATTTCGCCAAAACCCGAGATCAGCGAGGTAGCCTTCTGAGTTCTGGCTGCAAATATGGCAAGTTGTGGCGCTGACTCGGCGTTGATCAATCCTGTGACCAACCCTTCGATGTCGAGTCCTGAACCTAAACCTGTAACCGCGGGCATAAACCCCCCTAAAGTGTCTTTCCTAAGACAGAAGCAAACCCGCCGCCAATAACAAAAATTATTTATTAATCAGTAGGTTAGCTTCGGTCGTTTAGGAGTACGCCACGCAACGCACTCTTTGAGCTGTAATCGTCAAAATTCTGACTTTCTATAAAGCGGGCGAGGGCCACCACTTCCTCGTTGGGAATCTGGCGAATCACCTTGTTGGAGCCTTGGTCGACGACCGTAACGACCGGAATATCAACCGCTTCATCGACAGTAATTTTGAGGGCTGGCTCAACACGCTTCACATTCACTCGAAGTGACTCTGCGGCCTGACGGACTTCGTCAGCACTGGAGGCTATTGCCTGCGAGGCATCACTGCGCGCTTTCTCCAGATCTGCCGCCGCCTCTTTTGTCGACACAACAGACCGACTCGGCGTTGTACTGACCTGGGGCTTAGGTGCCTGACTAACCGCAGCTACATTAGGTTGTATTGTATTTTCCATTTCACTGACTCCTTGAGGAGATCAACTACTACATTAAAAGCTTAACGTACTTGGTGACAGAAAAGCCGGGAGGCCCATATGAACCCCCCGGCCAGACTACTACACCGACTGCAAACTTACTGCAGTAGCGCGAGCACCTGCTGAGGCAGCGCATTGGCCTGAGCCAATACCGAAATACCTGCCTGCTGAAGCACCTGCGTACGAGCGAGGTTTGCACTCTCAACCGCAAAGTCAGCATCCTGAACCCGGCTTCGTGCAGCGGTATAGTTCTCTACCGTGCTAGCCAAGTTAGATGATACTGAATCAAGGCGGCTGTACTCAGCACCGATGTTTGAACGTGCCAGGTTGACAGTGTTCAAAGCGGCATCGATCGATGTCAATGCAGTCTGAGAGTTAGTCTCGTCTTGCAGGTCGATAGAGGCCAAAGCTGTACCAGCAGCAGCACCCGCACTCACAGTCTGAGCAGTAGTACCAGCGTTAGCGATGGTACCGCCAGAAGTCGACAGAACAAACTCAAAGTCAGAGGTCAACGTAAGAGTTCCATAACCTGCAACACTTGAATCCTGAGCATCAGCATTGGCAAAACCCTTTGCCGCAGCATCACTACCACCATCAACTGTTACATAGTTGATGTTGCCACCATCGGCACGAGTGAAGACGATGTCACCACCGGCCACAGATCCCGTATAAGTAATGCCCGCAGCAGAAAGCTCTGACTGCTTACTATCAATCGCATTGTCCATCGCTGCGGCAGTGATGTTTGTAGTGCTGGCATCATACGAATCAAAGATCAACACATCGTTGATCTTGATTGTGGCATCGGTCGCTGTGTCCATAGTGGTCCATGCGCCGAGCTCTGCCATAGTCAAAGTCGAAGCACCTACCGTCGCAACCACATCTGAGTCAGCAGACTGAATAGCAGCCGCCAGATTTGCAGCGTAGCTACCGTTAGCACCCTTACCAACCGCACCAACGTCTATACCGTTAACCAACAAATCGTTTGATGCAAGGCCTGTAACAGTCATCGCAATATCAAGCGTCTCGGAGATGGTGGTAGAGCCAGTTGTACCCAAGTTGGCGGTCTGAGCGTTAATGAATGAGCTCGCACCCACAGTGATACGGTTGAAGGTATCCGTGACCGCGTTGTCAGCACCAACCTGAATGTTTGCAGTGAATGTGCCATCAAACAGAGTATTGCCGTTGAACTGAGTAGCATCAGCCACACGCTCAATCTCAGATACCAGCTGTTGAAGTTCAGCATCTAACGCGTCTCGGTCAGTAGCCTGATTAGTACCGTTAGCTGCCTGAACAGCTAGCTCACGCATACGCTGCAAATTGTCAGTGATTTCTGAAAGCGCACCTTCCGCGGTCTGAAGCATTGAAATACCGTCGTTAGCATTTCGCATTGCAGCAGACAAACCGTTGATTTGTGCAGTGAAGCGGTTCGAAATTGCCAAACCGGCCGCATCATCCTTCGCTGAGTTGATGCGTAGCCCCGAAGACAGACGCTCAAGTGATACTGACGAATCCTTTTGGGTTTCGGTCAGAGCACGCTGAGTGGCCAAAGAGGCGATGTTGCTATTGATTACCAAAGCCATTTTTTGCTCCTTGTGGCACGCTCAGCGCGCCTAGAATGGTTAGTTTGTGCACAAAACCAATGCAAGATTGCCTTTGTGACACTCTAATTAGCGGCCGCTAAGCCGGGAGCTTTAATGATTTTTTGCGATGGAGTTTGCACTTTGGGCTAGATATCGAGCACCTGCGCTCGGACAAAGCCCGCCTTACAGGTAATTGAAGATCGAAAGGTTCTGGGTTTTGACAAATGTCTGCTGAGCCGCTTGCAGCGACACCATCTGAAGATTGAGCTGGCTGATTGCCTCGGCGACGTCGAGATCCTCAATACTTGAGATCGTGCGATTCAGGCTTAAATTGAAGTTTTCGTTCAGCGCTGCCTGATCATCGATCCAGTTCATCCGGGTACCGATCGACGTCCGCACGGTAGACAATTGCTCGATAGCGTTCTCAACCCCTACAAAACTGCTGCTGACTGCTTCCTGATCATTGTCAGTCAATGCCAGCGTCAAATTATCCAAAACGGTAAACAGATTATCTTCATCGCTGACCGACTCAAATACTTCACTACCTGAATGACCCTCCCCGACTCGAATGCCCGATGCAATGTTGACCTGACGAATCACGGAATCGCCCTGAAACACGCCGGCGTCTGAATAAGCAGTCGCCGTGCTTGCTGAGCCGGCAAAAATATATTCATTATCTGCGTTCTGCGTATTTGCGATCCCCAGCAATTGACCTCTGATGGTATCGATTTCACTGGCGATGGCAGAACGATCGCTGTCCGACAACGTACCGTTCTGACCCTGGATAGTTAGTTCGCGTACACGCAACAACAATCCGTTTGCAGTGGTTAAGGCCGCCTCCTCAAATGACAAGGCGCTGGTCAGCGCTGATATGTTTTTCTGGTAGGACTCCACCCGCGATAGCTCGGTCTTCAGATTAGTGAGCTGCACATAAGCAGT
>Ga0213858_10000310_pt1 | contig 23418 bp, 38 predicted proteins | sample PICome_FD_160122 | JGI IMG/M metagenome (GOLD analysis project Ga0213858, IMG submission 160122) | Coastal seawater microbial communities near Pivers Island, North Carolina, United States - PICO245 | ecosystem: Environmental > Aquatic > Marine > Coastal | place: USA: North Carolina | collected... | reverse complement strand
GCGAACATCAAGAACCAATCAACATCTATGGTTGGGAAACTATTCACCGGAAGCAGTGTCGAGGCGCAGGCACTAGAGATTACTGCTGCGAAACACAAGATCGCTTTCATGGAGAAGGAACTCAGAGAGTACTTGATCTACAGTGGACAACAGGCGTTCTACGAAGACATGATGGAAGAACGCAAAAGAATTCGTAGATACAGACAGGCCGAGGTAAGAAGGAAAGCAGAGTCCAAAGCATTCTGGATGGACGTTACTGCAGTCGTAGTTGCTATGATTGTAAGTGCTTTTATCATCGGTGGGACAATATCAATAATAACAAGGTAAGACCATGGCAGAGTTTGAATTTGGAGGGATGACATTCAAGGGTGGCAAAATGTTCGCCATCCTAACCGCACTCTCTACACTAGGCGGTGCTGCATGGGGTGGATTTGAGTTCTACAAGGACTACATGGATATGAAGGAGATCATCCAGAATATCGACACCACAGAGATTGAGAACCGCAACAAACAAATCGAAATCAAGATGGATGAGATGATCGTCCAGTTGAATCAGGCCATCGACTACTCTCGTAGTATCAAGAATGACTTGAGAGATGACTTCAATCGAATGGAAGGTAACGTTGACCGGATCGAAGATCAGGCACGTGATCTGGAAAAAGACATTGAGGACATGATTGACCGTGCAGATGAACGTTTTGATACCAAGCGTGAGGCACTACAGACGGATACCGACAGGAAGTTGGAATCATTGGAGACCAGACTCAATGACAAGATTCAAGCATTTCTTGATAATCCTCTCGCTGATTAGTATACCCGCACACGCAGAGTTTCGACATTTCAATGACTGGACAGCCAATGAGAAGAGGCTGTTTCTTGCGTACCACACGGTTGCATATATAGATCATAGACAGACCAGAGTTGGTCTGCGTAATGGGTACGTCGAAAAGAATCCTCTCTACGGGACTAACCCACACAGGGACAAGTCCATAGCGATCAATATGTTGATCTCCGGAGGGATGTACTGGATGATAGGTAAGTTCGAACCAGATGACACCACAGGTATTATACTGGGCGGAATCCTATCAAGAGGTGCAGTGGTCTATCACAACGACTCTCTCGGCGTCAGTTGGAAGGTCGCATTTTAAAAAAGGTCTTGACAAGTATGAAATTTCGTGTTATACTAACAGCTATCTCTGTGGGGATGCTGATTACTGGATGTTCTCTCATTCCTTCTCGCTGGGATGACAATGAAGCAGCAGGAGTCACCGATCTCTACAACGCCATCGTCACGATGGACTGCACACTAAATCCAATCCTTCTACGTCACGTGGTAGAAGACATTGACAAGAAACATTCATGGATGTTAAACTACACCCAACTTAAAGGCACAAAGGACATCGAAAGTCTCCTTCAACAGATGGGTGAAACCATCGACGGTCTGGTAGAAAAGGAAACTATCAGTCCTACTTATTGCAGACTTAAGCAGAAGGTGCTGACCGAACAATCTTACGTTGTCGCTGATACCATCATGGGGAGATTCAAATGAGCACAGAACTAGACGAACTGAAATCGATTGCGGCCGCCGAAGAAGAGGATTGGGAAGCGTCCCGTCTTGCAGAGGTCTTTCTTGATATCGTCGAGTCCCGTGAGGTTGGCGAACTCACCGAAGCAGAGTTCATTGAACTCATGGGTGATATGCGTCAGACCGAACTCATGTGGGAAGAGGCAGAGATGACTCAGATGAGACAAAAACTAGTCAAGGTGGTAGAAACTTTGGCGAAGTTTGCGTGAAAGACTGGTTAGCAAAATCTCAGACTAAGTTCTTCCGTTTCTTTGCAGACACGTTCTTTAAGAAGAAGTATGGTCAACGTGCACTTGTTTTAGAAACAGTTGCGGGAGTGCCCGGCATGGTGGGTGGTATGTTGACCCACCTGTCAAGTCTCCGTGGACTAAAGAAGGGTAACGGTACTAAGATTCATGAGTTACTCGCAGAGGCGGAGAACGAACGCAAACACCTCATGTTCTTTATGGAGGTGGTGCACCCATCGTTCCTAGAGCGGGTCATCATCATTGTCGCACAGTTTCTCTTTTGGCACTATTACCTACTACTCTACTTTCTATTCCCCCGTCTCGCCCACAAGACCATTGCGTACTTCGAAGAGGAGGCTGTCCGGAGTTACACGGAGTACCTGTCCCTGATTGAGAGTGGAGAGATTGAGAATGTCCCCGCCCCTCAGATCGCAATTGAGTACTATAACCTCTTGCCAGATGCGAAGTTATCTGATATGATCAAGTATATTCGTCAAGACGAAATGCACCATGCACAGGTCAACCACGAGTACGCAAAAAAAACTTAAAAAAAATTCAAGAAATCGCTTGACAGACTTGTTATGACTATGAGATAATACGTGTGTTGGTTGGGAGATGACCTCCCACGTATCATATCTGAGGAGATATATTATGTCGCATGAAGTTGAAACGATGGCCTACGCTGGTGCAGTCCCTTGGCATGGTCTAGGTGTTGCGGTATCTAACGATCTGACTCCCCGTCAGATGATGCAGAAAGCTGGTCTGGACTGGACGGTTGAGAAACACGATTCCTTTGTTATTATTAACGATGGTTTCGGTGGATTGAAACACGTTCCTACTGGACAACAAGCCCTTGTTCGTTCTTCTGACCACAAGGTTCTGACTCAGGTCGGTTCTGGTTGGAACCCTGTACAGAACGAGGAAGCGTTTGACTTCTTCGCAGAGTACTGCGCTGCGGGTGACATGGAAATGCACACCGCCGGTTCTCTGAAAGGTGGTCAAATGGTCTGGGCACTCGCCAAGATCAAGGAGTCCTTCGACATCCTTGGTGGTGACCAAGTTGACTCTTACCTTCTGTTCTCTAACCCTCACCAATACGGTAAGTCAATTGACGTTCGATTCACTCCGATCCGTGTGGTCTGCAACAACACTCTGACTCTTTCTCTGGGTCAACAGGTTGCGAACTCTTGCAAACTGAACCACCGTTCTGAGTTCAACCCTGAGAAGGTGAAGGAAGCACTTGGTATCGCACACGAGAAGTTTGCGAAGTACAAGGAGATGGCAGAGTTCCTCTCTACCAAGCGTTTCACTCCTGAGACTCTGGTTCAGTACTACAACGAGGTCTTCCCCCGTACCTACCAAGGTAAGAAGGAAGTCACTGTCAAGGACTTCTCTGACTTGACCACTAACGGTCAGTCTGCGTTCTCTTTCCTTGAGACTCAGCCTGGCGCAGAGTTCGGTGAAGGTACATGGTGGCAGGCACTCAACAGTGTCACTTACCTAACCGATCACAAGATGGGTCGTTCTACTGACACTCGCCTTGCCTCTGCATGGTTCGGTTCGAATCAGTCTCGTAAGGAACGTGCAGTGAACAAAGCAGTTGAGTTTGCGATGGCGGCCTAAGGGCCGCCCCTTTTGGGAGAATCATATGAGTAGTCCGATTTTTGATCTGGAACAACAGATCATGGGGTGTTGGGGTGTTGTGGACGACATTGATATGTTGTACAAACACTTTGGGGATAACCCAAAATTCGCAGGACGATGGGAAGCGAGTGCCGAAGATGAGATGATGAATCTCATGCTCGGTGTCAAATCCCTCTACCAGTTGAAGTTTGAGAACATGTGGGAAACCTTCGAAGAGGTCTGTCGAATCTACCACGAAAACCGGAAGATCGCTGAGAAAGAGGTAGAGATACCCAATCAGTTATAAGGATATAGCAAAATATTCTAAGAAAATTGCAATTTGTGACAAATTACCGCTTGACTCCATCTCAATTCTGTGAGACAATTATCCTGTAATTGAGATGGAGTGTTTATTATGATTTTGATTGAGAACATTAATGAGTTTGTTGGTCGAGTTCCTGCCGGATACGGTCTGGTTGTCATGGAGAAGGGTGATGTTGAATCTGCTCTTGCCTTGATGGGGTTCGATGAGATCGGTATGTTTGATAACATGTTCGTCAACCCTCAATACGCTTTCTTGGAGGTGTGATAATGTTTCCTGCTGCGTTAAAAGATTTCCGTGATTATGTCCATTCTTTCTATGGTAAGGATGGTCTCTATGATCTAGGGTGTGGTATCCCCCACATCGAAGCTGCCATCATGAAGTACGCATACGTGTGTATGAACATCAAAGATCACTGGGGTGGTGGTGACAGTGTTGACCGTGAACGTGTTCGGGTCATTCTTGAAGAAATGGGATTTGAGGAGATTGCATGAGTCAATTGGAGTACAAAACCTATCTGTTGAAACACGCTGCGAAGCAGAACCGTGGTGCAAAAGGTAGTCGTGATTCGGAACGTGCGAAGTGCTACAGCGCTGAGTGGGCGTTCCAGAGTCGTGTGAAGCTTCCGCAGTTCAAGGACATCAAGGAAGCGCAGAAGTTCGCCAAGAAGATTTACAAGTCCAAGACTTGGCAGAAACTCTGGAACCAGAGTATTGAAGGTGACGTGACTCGACTCTTCGCCTCTAACCCGAAGGTGGTTCAGAAGGCAAGGTCTTCTGGTCGTGGTACTGCGGGTCACACTAACGGTTATACCGTGACCCTAGATAGTATCGCTGGATTCGATGCGTACACGTTGATCCACGAACTGACTCATTGTTTGGGTCACATGCATCATGGTCGATCTTTCCGAAAGACCCTGTTGTCAATGGTTGGAGTCTTCCTTGGTGCAGAACACAAGAAGGTTCTGAAAGAAGAATTTAAGAAGCGCAAGTTGTCGTTCGGTGAGGCACGTAAACCTCTGAGTTACGAACAGTGGATGGCTGCGAGAGAACGTATGGAGAAAATGCGTAATGGTTGATGGAAAGGGTGATCCAATGGTGCGGGCAGAAGGTCGCACCAAACCTGATCGACAGTGGTATCCTGATAATTTTGATTGGTATCTCAAGTGGGTGGCGTCTATTATGATTCTCATCTCACTTGCGATGCGATCTGCAGGCCCCGACTATCGGATGTATGATCTGGTGTTCGGGTGTGTTGGTGTTTTGTTGTGGACGTGGGTGTCGATCATCTGGCGTGACCGTGCACTTATTATGTTGAATGCGGTATCGGGTTTCCTTCTGATATCGACTTTGTTGAGGGAATGGTGATGGATGTTAAACTGGACATTGAAGTGACGCCTTGGTTTGAGACTAAAGGTGTTCTTACTAGTCTCTATATTGGAGACGCATGTGAACCTGTCTATGAGGGTCACACTCCATACAAAGCGCTTGTCAAACAGAATCTATTCTGTTATACTGCACCTGTGACAGAAAAGATTCCCCCTGAACATTTTGATGAGGTCGAAGAGTTCGTGCGAGAACTAGAGAAGGCGGCTAAGTACGCACGTAAACAAATGGAAAAGATGAAAGCAGATGTTTGAACATGTATCAGTTGAATTGAAAGAGATGGAAGCGGTCACTACCGAAGAGGGTCGTAAGTATCAGACTCCCGAAGGTATTGACCTCCCTTCCATTACAACCGTCCTAAGTATATTGTCCCGTGACGGTATTGCCGCATGGCGTAAACGTGTAGGTGAGGAAGAGGCCAATCGAATCTCTCGTGTTGCTTCTACTCGTGGTACTAAGGTACACGAAATCATAGAGAAGTACATTAACAACGAGGAGGATTTTAAAGATGGGTACACACCAGATATTATTTCTAGTTTTGTTGACCTTAAGCCCATTCTTGATGATCGTATTGGCAGAGTATTCGCACAGGAAGCACCTCTCTATTCTAATCACCTCGGCGTTGCTGGGCGGGTGGATTGTGTTGCTGAGTTTGACGGCAGACTATCTATTATAGACTTCAAGACTTCTCGTAAGAAGAAGTTCCCGTCCATGATCAAGAACTACTTCATGCAAGAATCTGCCTACGCAATCATGTGGGAAGAACGTACTGGTCAACCCATCACTCAGTTGGTCACCATTATTGCAGTGGACAATAACCAGCCTCAGGTGTTTATCGAACACCGTGACAATTGGGTGCGCCCCCTCAAAGAGACTATTGCACAATGGAATGAGGAGAATTCGACTTTACAATTGTTATAAATAGTGTTATAGTTTTATAACACACTAACGGAATAAGTCGAATGTTAAGATTTTCTAGTTTCGAAGAACTGTCAGAATCGAAGTTGACCTTCGGTGAGATCGTGCGAGACGATAGAGCGTTCCGTCTAGAGTTGTTCCTACGTAAGTACAAGGGTAACGAACCCTTTGAGTTGACTGACGGTAGTCAGGTAACTCTGCAGTATGACGCTGCGATTGAACGAGCACTCAAGGCGGGAGACGCAAAGACAGGTAACAAGATTGGTCTTATGACCAACACCGGACAGAAAATTGCGTTCGGCAGTCTCGCAAAGACTCAGGAGTTTGGGGGTGGTCGTGGTTCCGGTGGTGGATCAGACAACACTCGTGCAACCGAATCCGCTCAGTGCGTGTACCTTCAGGCTATCTGGGATGATCCCACTACCAAGTTCTCTCCGGACGCACTCCGTGACGCATATAAGAAAACCTTCACTGACGCTTCTCCCGAAGAGATAATGTTGGGTGACAACAACTGGATCGGTTCCTCTATTGCGATTGCGAAGGTACTCCACAGAGTCCTGAAGAAACAGGGAATCTACAGTTTCCATCGTGGGTCGGATTGGGTCAACACTCTGGAGAACAAGTTCAAAGAACTGAACCGTGCAGAGAAGTTATTCCAGAACGTCAACAAATGGACACCCGCAGACATCTGGATGATCAAGTCCGGAAAAGAAGGTGAGTATGATATTGCGGGATGTGGGTCTATCAAAGACCTCAACCAAGTACTACTGAGAGCATACCAAGCACGTGACATCATCGGTGTGTCACTCAAGAACGCAAGTCAACGTCCACGGTTGACTCAGGTCAACTACAAGAAACCATTCAAACCACCCGTCTTCCAGTCTGTCTCTTATAACAAGCGTGGAGACTTCTTCAAGTCAAAGGACGGATACCTCTTTGGTCGTGGTGGTGTTGAGATTCAGTTCCGCACTTTCCCCACGTTCCAGTGTGAGGTCATCGGTAAGAAGGCAAAACACGGTAAGGTGTCCCACGGTGGGATAGACACTGCACTCTATGCAACTACTCGTGATAAGACTGAGAATCGAAAGACTCTAGAAGCAGAGATCAAGAGAGACCGTGAAGGGTTCTTGGATAAGTTCTATGGATTCTACACCAGTGCGGTAGACAGTCCTGTTGATCGACAGGAGTTTGGTAAGAAATTGGCCAGTAAGAACGTTGAATGGTTGGTTTCCAAGTATTACGTAACAACGATCTTTACCATGATTAAGGGGCGAGAGCAGGACTTTATGAGTTACCTGTATCGTGTAGCTAAATCCGAATCGGCGGATTCCGCCGTCCACTTAAAGGTAATGTAACATGGCCATATCACACTATATCGACGATGTAAATTTAAATATTGCGAGGGGGTTGGTAGTCAACTCTTCTGTTCGCAACATCTTCGGAACCACAGGCGGTACGGCTAATATCGTTACCTCAGAGTTTCGAACCCCTTGGGAAGAGGCATCGAACTATGCGTTCCCGTCTTCGGCAGTAACCATGTCTGTGGTTAGTTCTGCTGCGGGGGATACTGGGATATCTCTCCTACTTCTAGGACTAGACGGGAGTTGCAATCCTATCAGTGAAGTGGTTGCCGTAAACGGTACAACTACCGTCACAACGACAAACTCTTTCTATCGAATCAATGATGCGGTGATCACAGTCGGAAATGCAGTTGGTGATATCACCGTCTCTAATGGCGGAACCACATACGCAAAGATTCTTGCGGGGACTGGTAGAGATCAAAAATCGGTATACACGGTGCCAGCAGGACACTGTTTCTTTCTGACTCGTATCGATGCATTCTGTACAGATGCGAACGGTGGTAAAGCGGCTCGATTCAGAAACTTTTTGACGGCTTCAAATGGACGAGAACTCAGAGTCGCAGATACAACTTTTTTTGAGAGTATGAATATTTTAAGACAGGCACCATTCAAGTATGATGAGAAGACAGACATTGAGATGCAGTTGCGTTCTTTGTCCGGTTCGACGTTTGGTTCTGTCTTTGCAGAAGGCATACTGGTCAAACTATGAATTTTTTAGAGTTTATCACAGAACAGAAAAACACCCACATGACCCATATTGAGGACAAGGTTCTCTATGGGGGTGTGAACGGTACACGTCAAGCAATCAATGCACTCCGTGAGTTGCGTGACATGCTGGCGGGTAAGAAGGAAGGTTCTCTTTCTGTAAAGTGGGACGGTGCTCCTGCGATCTTCTGTGGTCAAGACCCACGTGACGGAAAGTTCTTCGTTGCAAAGAAAGGTATCTTTGCGAAGAACCCGAAGGTCTATAAAACCGATGCAGAGATCGATGCGGATATGTCCGGTGACCTTGCAGACAAGATGAAGGCTGCTTTACAGTACCTACCCAATTTGGGCATCAAGGGTGTCATTCAGGGAGACTTCCTGTTTGGGCCCGGTGATGTAGAGAGAAAGAAAATAGATGGAGAGGACTATGTTACGTTTCATCCTAATACTATCGTGTATGCTATTCCCGTTAAAATGGCTGCTCCTATTCTAAACGCTAAGATCGGTATTGTATGGCACACAACCTATACCGGAACTTCGTTTGAAAACATGAGAGCGTCCTATGGTGTGAACGTATCCGGTTTCCGAAACTCTTCCGATGTCTGGTCTCAGGATGCGATGTTGCGTGATGTGACCAAAGCGACAATGACCTCTGCAGAAACCGAAGAGGTTAATGGACACCTAAGTACTGCGGGTGTTTTGTTCAATAGAATTTCGGGTTCTACTCTTCGTGAGTTGGAATCAAACCAAGACCTTGCGAAACTCATCGAACAGTACAACAACACATTTGTTCGTAAGGGTCAAGTGATTCCGGACAGTTCAAGACACGTTACCGGACTGATCAAGTGGATCAATAACAAGTACAAGGCAGAGATGGCCAAGAGAAGTACCGCACGTGGTAAGAAGACCCAACAGGATAAGTTAGACGAGATCATGAAATTCTTCTCTGCAACGAATAAAAAATCTCTCGTAAATATGTTCGAATTGCAAAAAAGTATCGTACTTGCGAAGATGAAACTTATAAATAAATTAAATAGTTTGAAGAAGATCGACACCTTCGTAAAGACTACGCAAGGGTATAAGGTGACCGGAGAAGAAGGTTACGTTGCGATTGACAAACTAGGTGGTGATGCGGTGAAATTGGTTGATCGTATGGAGTTTTCATACAACAACTTTTCATCAGATATTCTTAAGGGATGGGACAAACCAACGAGGAATTAATAGTGGCAAAGCCATTAGGATTTAAACAATTCAACAACGTCGATTACACCATGACTGGTGATGATCAACTTGCAAATAATGCGAAGAAACGCAAGGAGCACATCCCCACAGGTAACACTGGGGAAGCGTTAGACTTCGCTGCCCGCCGAAAACTCGCACGTGCGATGAAGAAGAACAAAGCAAAGATTGCGGTTGGTCGTAAGAGAGCGGCTCGCAAATTTGCGTCTTCGGAAAAACTCAAGAAACGTGCACAGAAGCAAGCACGTATGCAGTTCTTCAAGAAACTGACCAAGAACATTCCCAAGGCGGAACTCTCTTTTGCACGTAGGCAAGAGATTGAGAAGCGTCTAGATAAGATGAAACCTAAGATTGACAAAGTGGCAAAGAAACTGTTGCCTAAAGTTCGTCAGATGGAAAAAGAAAGAAAGCGTGGCGGGAACAAAAACGATGATTAAGAATTTCTCACAATACCTTGTCGAAGAGGAGCGTGAGGTTTATTTTACGTTTGGTAGAATGAACCCTCCCACTATCGGTCACGGTAAAGTGATGGATACCCTTGCAACCAAATCGGGCAAGGCAGACTATAAGGTGTATCTGTCTCAGGTGTCCAATCCAAAGAAAGACCCCCTCTCATATTCAGACAAAGTTAAACACGTGCGTAAGATGTTTCCCAAACATGCACGTAGTGTGATGATCGATAAAGACGTTAAGAACGTTTTTGATGTTGCGTCACGACTCTACGATCAGGGATACAAGAAGGTCACAATGGTTGTCGGAGATGACCGTGTGCGTGAGTTCGATGTTCTTTTGAACAAGTACAACGGTAAGAAGGCACGTCACGGGTTCTACAACTTCCAGTCGATCAGAGTTGTCTCTGCGGGTAAACGTGATCCGGATGCAGAAGGTGTGGAAGGTATGTCTGCATCTAAGCAACGTGAGAACGCATCCAAGAACGATTTCGTTACCTTCGCACAAGGCGTACCCAAGTCCATGTCAGATAAGGATGCACGTAAACTATTCAATGACGTGCGTAAAGGTATGGGTCTTCAAGAAGAACGTTCCTTTAAGAATCACATCGAACTCGCTCCTGTTTCAGAAACAAGAGAACAGTATGTACAGGGAGAACTGTATGGCATCGGTGATACAGTGGTTATCAAAGAAACTGAAGAATGCGCCACCGTTTCAATGCTCGGGGCAAACTACGTTATCGTCGAACGCACAGACGGCACTCGACTACGCAAATGGTTGGATGCGGTCGAACTTGTCGAACGACAAGACCCCGACATCAAAGACAGAGAAGGAACCCAACCAGCCCGATACCATGCAGGACTGAAGAAGTCTACCAAGGTTGCACGGGACGCACACTTCAAGAAGCACGGTAAGAAGGCAGACGATGATGCATCTGCGTACAAACCTGCGCCCGGAGATAAGACCGCAAAGACCAAACCTTCGAAGTATACGAAGGCGTTCAAGGACATGTACAACGAAGCAAATGAAAAAGAAGTACACGTCCGCATGGATAACTTGGGTAGGGATGAAGATAAGGTCGTAGACATTCTTAAGAACTATGAGAAGAAGGGTGTTTTGAAGTTTTCTGGGAACACCGATAAGGGTGTTCTTTTCAAACTCCTAAAACCCGCAATGCTCTCTGGTCTCAACCGTGAACTGAAGAAGTTCTATACTGACGCACAACTCAGTGAGGGAGTGGAGTTAACCTTTGAGGGTATCTTCTCTCGTTTGGACGGTAACCCTGAGACAACAAGTCAAATGATTTCTCGTTGGGCGTCTAAGACTGTTAAGAAAGGTCAGTACGATCAGGTCGCAAAATACATCCGTGATAAGATGTCGAAAGAGAAGGGTAACAAGCATAGTGCAGAATTCCATGCCGCCGAGATTATTCGTAAGACAGGATTAAAACTTGATCCCAAGGCACTTGCTTTGGTAGTAAGAAACGAAGAGACCGATCCTGTAAAGATGGCACGTAAAGACATTGATCGGGAGAAAGAACAGGACAAGCTGCGTCATGATCGAATCTTGGATCGTGCAAGAATCGCACGTGCTAAACAAAAGAATAGGGAAACGAAACCATGAAGCGTTATGCACTCTGGGACAGTCTAGGTAACTTGGAGGAAGGGCCCGATGGTCTTGCCGCCAAGTCCAAGAAGTCAGGTATCTCTGTGGATACTCTGAAGAAAGTTTATGACCGTGGTGTTGCGGCGTGGAAGACGGGTCACCGGCCTGGCACTACACCTCAGCAGTGGGGTATGGCAAGAGTGAATGCGTTCATCGTTAAGAAGAAAAAGGGTAATCTAAACCACGACAAGGATTTAGCGTAATGAAATTCAGAGAACTGCGTGAGAAGACTCTCACCCCCGCAGAGAAAAAGAAAAGGGAAGAGATCGCAAAGGCGATTGAGAAAGACAATCCCGATATGCCGATGGACAAGAAGATGGCCATCGCTACTGCGACTGCGAAGAGAGTTGCGGAGGGTGCTAAACCTGAGTTTGAAGTTAAGTATGCGAAGTCCAAGAAAGGCCCCATCAAGGTCACTAAGTTCATGGACATGGCATCCGCAAAGAAATTCCTTGACGGGAAGAAGAAAGAAGGATATAATGGCATCATTTCCAAGGGTGGTAAACCCGTCAAAGAGGAAGTGGAAATGACTGAAGCTGCAGGTAAAGATATCGCTGCTAAGATGGTGAAGAGCAAGACCATGAAGGCGTTTGCTGCCAAGGTTGCTAAGATGAAAGATGTTTCTGCCGATGATCTTGAGAAGATGCTGCCTGACTATGTTCCCGGCGCAGAGATTCGTAAGCTATTTGAAGAGTCTGTGAACGAAGCGGTAGACTACTTCAAGGTCGCAAAGGCATTCGATGACTATGCGAAGAAGCATGGTGGTATCGATAAGTCATCCTTCATGAAGGTCGGTCAGTTTGTTCGTCAACTTGGTAAAGAGTCAGACGTAAACAAGCAGGACAAGACTTTCATGGCGATGAAGAAGTTTATTGGTGCAATGGACACTGACCCCCGTGATGGCGTGATCCAAATCTTCCAGAAACACGGTATGTGGAAGGGTGGTCGGATCATGCGTGAAGAAAAGACAGGTATTAGTTTCTTTTCACTGAGAGAAAGGAAAGAAGAATATCCTCTTTACCACAAGACCTATTCGGATGCAATGGCTGCCGCATATGCGTATGCGAAGAAGAAAGGTTACGAAGTAGACCCCGACGATATTGATCGTAAGGTTGCAACTGGCCCTCGCAAACCGTCCAACGGTAAGACCAACAGTTTCACTCTCAAGTTAAAAGATGAGAAGCGTAAGATGCTAGCAGTACAGGTGACCAATCTGGACAACAAGCGTTACGAACTCAATACGTATATCACATGAGATCATTTCACGAACACTGCGACTGTGGACAAGAGTCGAATCTAGTAGAAGAGAATCCGTACCGTGTAGGTTCGGAGAAGTACTTTGAGTACTGGAGACAAGCACGTGAGGAATACCTTGCGGGTGAACTAGAGATCGATCCCCACGAGGTAGACATCATGGAGTCTAACCTTGGAGAGTTCGCAGAGTTCAATGGTCAACACGTTGCGCTGGACTGCATCTTCGAAGAGGAGAAGCAACCAGAACTCAACAAACCAAAGGCGGGTGGGCCGAAGAAGTACTACGTGTACGTCAAAGACCCGTCCACAGGAAACATCAAAAAAGTATCATGGGGTGATACGACAGGTCTGAAGGTTAAACTGAATGACCCGGCGGCACGGAAGTCGTTTGCAGCACGTCACAAGTGTGCACAACAGAATGACAAGACGAAGGCGGCTTACTGGGCATGTCGTCTACCACGATACGCAAAACAATTGGGGTTGAGTGGTGGCGGATCGTTCTTCTGGTAAACCCTACGTAGATTTCAAGATGATGAACGGAGACACCCTTCGTTTATTTCGAAAGGAAATACGTGAGGAAGATTTAATTTGGCATCGTGATCTGCATGATCGTGATGTTAAAGTAGAAGACTGTGTTGGATGGAAATTCCAACTGGACAACGAGTTACCTGTCGATTTAAATATTGGCGACAGGTTTAGGATTCCGAAGATGACCTATCATCGTGTTATAAAAGGTGATAGTGACCTTCTTTTGAGAATAAGAGATATATAAATAGTAACGTAGTTTTACATTTCGATGGGACAAGTAATGGCAACAGAAACGCAGGCAAAGCGGTTAGACCGCATAGAACTGAAAATCGACAAACTCGCAGATGCGATGGTCTCTCTTGCTCGGACAGAGGAAAAAATTCTGTCTATTGAGAAAGAGAACCATAATCATTTTGAACGGATGAATCGATTCTCTGAAAAGTTGGACAATCTTCAACGGACTGTGGATGAGAATGCCAGAACTGTCCAATTGATTAACCGTATTACGGTTATCGTCGGTACTGCAGTATGCGGTGCCATGATTAAATTTTTCTGGTTCATGTAACGGAGACCTAAGATGAACACACAAGACATCAAAAAAATGATGGAGGCATATCTTGAGGTTGTCTCCGAAAAGAGCTGCGGTAGTGACCGCAAGAAGATGGAAGAAAAGGAAGTCGAATGTCCTAAGTGCAAGGGTGAGGGTTGCGATCACTGCGACAACACTGGTAAGCACGAAGTCGAAGAGGCGAAGAAACTTGACCCTGTAGACGATAAAGAGAACGACAAGCCGTTCGCAAAGCGTAAGGACAAGGACATCGACAACGATGGTGACGTGGATGACTCCGATGAGTATCTCCACAAGCGCCGTGCCGCAACCGACGATGCGATTGACGCACGTGACGGTAAGGACGATAAGAAAGACGATAAGAAAGACGATAAGAAGAAGAAGCCTGCCGCTAACTCTGGTGAGAAGACCGCAGAGATTTCTAAGATCGGTGAGAGAGTTGTGTCTAAAGAAGACATCGATCACCTTATCGACGCTCTGACTGAAGCTGCTAGCCCTAAGAAGGGTGCAACTCCTCCCGAAGGACTGACTGACAAAGAGTCACCTAAGTCCAAGGAGTTCGCAAAGGCACACGACAAGTCTGACAAGAAGATTGAGAATGATGAAGAAGACGGTCACAAGAAGACCTTCGCTGCTGGTAAAGCAACCAAACCTGCACCGAAGCGTCCCGGCGACAATGACGCTGGTGACAAGAATGTTGTCAACCCTGTAAAGGAAGACACACGCACTTACCAACAGAAGATCATGGATGTTCTGTCCGGTAAGACTTGGGGGGAAATTGCTAACGAAGTGAATGAACTCAAAGGAGAAGATGAATAATGGCACTGACACCTCCCGCATGGTGCGTGGATGCAACACCCACTCGTAGAGGGTGGGTTGATCCCCGAACCGGAGAACTCTTAAAGGCACAACGTATTTCTGATATCGACATCATGGAGTACAATGGTGTGCCTCAAAAGGTAGTTGAACAGGTCGTACACGAAGCGCCTCAGATGTTACATGAAGCGCCTGTCGGTAACTCTTCGTTGGAAGGTATGACTAAGACACAACTTCTTGCACTGGCAGAACAGACTGGTGTGGAAGTTAGTCCTTATGCAACCAAGGCAGTTCTTATTGAAAAACTTTCGTAGTATCCTATATAAGGTATAAAACTTAATTTATTCCTTACAAGGTATATTATGGAATTGAACAGTAAGAACCTGATGATATTTGCTGCGAAGCATTATCATACCCCAATGGCAATTGATGGGGAACAATTTTTTGAAGACCTCAAACGGTTCAAGTATATCAAGAGACTCTTGAACCGTTATAGGGAAAGTGGTGAACTTTCTGAGAGGTTGATACTGAATCACTTGATTGTGATTTTTAACGTATTCGGATTTCCTGCGGGATTGAAGATGCTTGAGTTTAAAATAGAACAAGAGCACTGGAGTGTACTGAAACCATTTCTGATTTTCCTTAGAGCCATTGATGAGCATGGATATCCAGAGATCGAAATGGATCAACTCGCAGTGGATCGAATGAGAGAGATACGGAGAATCTAATGGGGATACTGAAAAGTGCTGCTGATCTAGTATACACTATTAGATTTCTGAAACTTCTTGTCACACCAATAGAAGATACTGAAGCGTTCAAGTTAGGTATTGTAGACGAAAACGGCAAGAGACGAAAAGACTTTACGGACAACACTGTCGAGAATCGTGAAGCGCTACGTGATCACTACACCGCATTCCATCGTCTTGTTTTCAATCTAAAGAAGATCATGGCCAAAGCGCCAGGCGGTTCTTCTGTCCTCGCACGTTATGGCGCTGCACTCGCACTCATCAAAGAACATGGTGAGTTGTCGGATAAGAACCTAAACAAGATTCACAAAGAAACTGGAGTCGATGTCCTAGACGTACTCGCTGAAGATACTCAGTGGTTTATGTTGAAGGACAATGAACTGTCACCCGGCGTCTATCGTATGAAGAACGAGTCAATCACTGCAGACTCATACCTAGATGTTGTCCAGAAAGGTGACCAAGTGAGAGTCGTTGATGGTAAACCTATCGACGAAATTCTTGGTATTAAAATATACGAAGCTACTCATCTAAAGACCCAGCAGAGTCTATATATTACTACCGGAGAAATTACCAGATGAAATCGTTCAACAAGTTCTATGAAGATATGACCAGTACCGCCTCCGTTGTGGGAACTGGAGACGATTCGTCTACGGTGATTGTTCGGAAGAAGAAGAAACGTAAGGACATGTCAGATGTCCTCAAGCGTTTCATGGAGAACCGTGCTGGGAAGAAAAATGATCAATGAGGTTGACAACCCCCTCTCTTCGTTGATATAATTCCCTCATTCAAATTGGAGTGAGTATGAATATCAACACCCTGCCGTCCGGCCACACCCTTGTAATATTTGACAGTGACGATGACCTTACTGAGGTCTATAAATTACAAGACACTCTAGAAAAAAATTCTCTAATATACGTTGCTCTAGATGGGACGGATGATAAATATCTTCACCCCGATAGATTCTTGGTTGAGAACTACGAAACCGACATGGAGTCTCACCTTCTCTATAACGACTTAATTTTAGAGAATGAGGTGGAAGAGTATCTGATCTCACGTGCATGTCAGTTCGCAGAGACCGGAAAACAGATGTACATTGAGGAGTATCAGTTCACAAGAGCCGAACCCTTCTACGACTACAGTAAGTAATGGATGCCCTATGACAATTAAAATTGACAAGAAGAAGGATGACCTACTCGCAGACTATGCAGTAGGCATGTTGAAAGATTTCTACCTCAATGAATATGAGGATTCACCACAACAGGGCTATGCACGTGCTGCAACTGCGTGGTCTAATGGAGACGAAGCTCTCGCACAAAGGTTATATGATTATGTCAGTCAAAAATGGTTTATGTTTGCGTCACCTGTTCTTTCGAATGCACCGAACGGTCATGGAAAGGGTAAGGGGATGCCTATCTCTTGTTTCCTCACCTACGTACCGGACACCCTTGAAGGTCTTATCGATCACAGTTCTGAGTTACGTTGGCTTAGTGTTTATGGTGGTGGAGTTGGTGGACATTGGAGTGACGTGCGAACCGTGTCTGATATTGCTCCAGGCCCCATTCCCTTCCTACACACTGTAGATGCAGACATGATTGCGTACCGTCAGGGTAAGACTCGTAAGGGTTCTTACGCTGCGTACATGGACGTGTCTCACCCCGACATCATTGAGTTCCTGAACATCCGTATTCCTACGGGTGACGTACAACGTAAGGCATTGAACCTACACAACGCAATCAACATCACCGATGAGTTCATGGTTGCGGTTCGGGACAATACCGACTTTGATCTGCGTGATCCGAAGGACGGTGCAGTAAAAGAATCTATCAACGCACGTAAATTGTGGGAGCGCATCCTTGAGGTTCGGTTCCGCACAGGTGAACCCTACCTGAACTTTATCGACACTGCGAATGATGCGTTGCCTCAGAACTTGAAGGACTTGGGTCTCAGGATTCACGGGTCTAATCTGTGTAATGAAATCCACTTACCGACATCCGATGACCGCACTGCCGTTTGTTGTTTGTCCTCACTAAACCTAGAGTACTACGATGAATGGAAAGATACAACGATTGTCCGTGATCTTGTGCGTATGCTTGATAACGTCCTGCAGTACTTCATCGACGAAGCACCCGACACAATCACCAGAGCTAAGTATAGCGCCATGCGAGAACGTTCAATTGGCTTGGGGGCAATGGGTTTCCACAGTCTCCTACAAAGACACGGGGTTGCTTGGGAATCTGATAAAGCGTCTGAAATCAACACCGTGGTGTTTCAACATATCAAGCAAGAAGCAGTACGAGAAACCGAAGCCCTTGCAATTGAACGGGGAGAGTACCCCGATGGAGAAGGAACGGGTAGACGGAACGCACATTTGCTCGCTATCGCCCCCAATGCGTCCAGTGGTGTTATCCTGTCCACCTCGCCCTCTATCGAACCCCTGAAGGCGTGTGCGTACACTCATCGAACCCGTTCGGGAAGTTTTTTGGTCAAGAACAAGTATTTGGAGCAATTACTTACCGAACGGGAAATGAATAACGAGTCCACTTGGTCTTCTATCATTACTGCTAAGGGGTCGGTACAACACCTTCCTTTCCTCACCGAAGGAGAGAAGGCGGTGTTCAAGACTGCACAGGAACTAGATCAGAACTGGGTAGTGAAACATGCCGCAGACCGTCAACCCTTTATTTGTCAGGGTCAGTCGGTCAACCTGTTCTTTCCCGCTGGTGCACAGAAGTCCTATGTGAACAAGGTACACCTGAAAGCGTGGGAGTCTGGACTGAAGGGTCTGTACTACCTACGTACCGAAGCGAAGTCTCGTGCAGAGAACGTATCGGAGAAGGTCGAACGTGTTGCACTGCAGGACGATGACCGTAACATCATCTACGGTAAGAAGAACTGTCCGTTCTGTGAGATGACCAAGACAGAGTTTGAACTACGTAGTATGCCCTTTGACTACATCGATCTGGAAGAGATCGGTAAGACTGCGGCTGAAGTGACCGGACGTAAGGTTAAGACCGTCCCTCAAATCTACATCGGTGGTAACTACATCGGTGGATATGATGAGTTTATGGCACATATAAACAAGACTGTCATTGAGACAGAAGATAACGAATGCAGAGCTTGCGAGGGTTAAATGGCATTACTAGAGTTTTCTAAAACTTACAAACCGTTCAAGTATCCTTGGGCGGTAGAACTATCTAAGAAACACGAAGAGGTTCACTGGATTGAGGATGAGGCAGAACTGTCCGAAGACGTACAGGACTGGCGAACCAAACTCACTGAGGATGAGAAAGAATTCATCACTCAGGTACTCCGTCTGTTCACTCAGTCGGACGTACAGGTAGGTGAGAACTACCACGAACTCCTGATTCCCAAGTTCAAGAATAACGAGGTACGCAACATGTTGTCTTCGTTTGCGGGGCGGGAAGCAGTACACCAACGAGCGTATGCGCTGTTGAACGACACCCTTGGTCTACCCGACGAAGAGTATCACAAGTTCCTTGAGTACAAGGAGATGGCGGACAAGGTTGACTTCATGAAAGAGGGTGACACTACCTCTCACACAGGTCTCGCACTTGCACTCGCACAGTCGGTATTCAATGAGGGTATGTCTCTGTTCAGTTCCTTCGTGATGCTTCTCAACTTCCAACGCTTCGGTAAGATGAAGGGTATGGGTACAATCGTCGAGTGGTCTATTCGTGATGAGTCTCTACACGTACAGGGTAATGCAAAGTTGTTCCGTACCTTCTGTGAGGAACATCCCCGTATCGTAAACGACGAACTCAAGTCTAAGATTTACGAGATGGCGAAGACTGCGGTTGATCTGGAAGACAAATTCATCAATCTGGCATTCAAGGGTAATGATGTACAGGGACTCACGAAGGAAGAAGTCCGTAAGTACATTCGTCACATTGCAGATCGTCGCCTCCTTCAACTTGGAATGAAAACAAAATTCCGTCAGAAGGACAACCCCCTCCCTTGGTTGGATTGGGTACTCAACGGTGCATCTCATGATAATTTCTTTGAGAAGAGAGTTACCGAATATTCCGTGGTCGGAATGGAAGGTGACTGGGGTTGGGAAGAAGAACCTGAAGTCTGCGGATTAGATGGAGTCGGTTGCGCTGCATGATCAGTTATGTCGAACAGTACTTCTGGGAGATTGAGTGTGCAGTCTGTGACAGTATAACCAAAGTGGTTTGTCCTTACGATGACGAAGAACCTCTCTATTGTCCGATGTGTGGTGAAGAGGCCGAGGTAACTTATCTAGGAGACAGTGACGCATATACATAAGTGTATGTGGACATATAGAAACCTACCATACGAACCAAGCGAAGACGAACTCAGCGAATACGTTGGGTTCGTCTATTGCATTACGGAACTGGATACTGGTAAGAAATATATCGGTAAGAAATTCTTCTGGTCTACTCGTAGACTCCCTCCTCTCAAAGGTAAGACTCGTAAGCGTGTAGTCAAGAAACAATCTGACTGGATGGAGTACTACGGGTCTTCCGAAGAGCTAAAACTTCTCGTTGAAAAGAAAGGTGGTGATGCATATCACCGTGAAATTATTAGACTGTGTAAGACCAAAGGTGAGTGTTCCTACTACGAAGCGAAGGAACAGTTTGACCGTGATGTCTTGTTCTCAGACCAATACTACAATGAGTTTATAGGATGCAAAATACATGCGAAACATGTCAAACCATGATTGTATTGTTGGATGGTCGAGTGGAGTAGAGAGTACCGCTCTCGTATGTAAACTATTAGAAGAGGGTAGAACTCCCCTTCTGGTTCACATACAGGTCATCATCAACGACATCCACACCAACGTATTTGAGACCCGTGCCCTAGAGGAGATGTCCAAACTATTGGATGTGAAGGTCACCTATGTCGAGTACCACGTCCCTATCGTTGACACCAAGAGAGCGGGACAGTTCTGGAGGGAACACGGCGGGTTTGGTGGTGGATGGCCTTGGACTCCTATCGTCTCCAATGTCCTGTTCAACTTTCACTTGACTAATCCTTGGGTCGAAGAGATTTACTCAGGATCGAACTCCCTTGAGTTTGAATCTACAGACAAGGTTAGGAGTGACTACTATCACAAGATGTCAGAGTGGGCAGGAACCAAGGTCGAGTACATCTGTCATCACCTTGAACACCTGAACAAGAAAGAACAGTATTACCTGATTCCCGAAGATGTCAGAAGACACGTCCGGACGTGTATCCGTGCACGTGCAGAACCGTGTGGTAAATGTGCGAAGTGTGTGGAGTTAAGACAGAGAGTGTTTGAATATGATAACCCGTAAGATCATCAATCCTAACATATTATACGATAGTAAGTTCGAACTGGATCACATCTGTTCTCTAATCAATCGATGGAAACAAGTTCTTTATCGACAAGGTGCAAAGAAGGGTGACCTAGTTGCGATCTCTATTCTGAACGTCAATCACTGGCATGTCTCTGCAATCTTCGCCTGTGCGGAGTTGGGTCTGCGTATGATTCTGTTGGATAGTCCTGCGAAAAAGGAGTCATTACCCTTCACCAAACTCGCCAGATTCGGGCCTGCGAGGTTTTGTCTTGACGATGGTAGTGGACGTACCCTCTATGATGGACTACATCAAGAGATGATCACTCAGTATAGTGACAAGATTTTGACACCTAGAGATGCCGCAGACTGGGATGATGATGACATCCAACCTTGGACTGTTGATCCAGATGACCCCTTTCTTGTTTCCAGTACAAGTGGAACAACAGACTTCTCTAAGATGGTTGAGTTCACCCATAAAGAGGTTGCGGAAATTTCGGAACGTAACATCGGAATATTCGGATTCGAACCTGAGAGTGTGGTTCTGCACACCAAGAACATGCACCATGCGAGTGCAATGTTGACTGACCTACTCCCCTCACTTATGGTATCGGACAGACACTACCACTACACCCTAGCAGACCGAAATGACTGGCATCCCGCTACTGCGATCATGATGAATAGGTTCATCAACGCACACGGTATCGACAGGATGATCATGCCCAACTCAGATGTCCTATACTGGTTACTCAAAGACATGCCTCAGTACGACAAGACTGTACGGATGAACATGTCGGGTATCTGTCTGGGGCCTGAATACAACGAACTCTGCAAGGCACACAACATTGAGATCATTCAACACTATGGGTCGATTGAGACCGCAATCCCCCTAATGACTCGTATGGTCAGTGGGTGGGGTGACATGGAAAAAAATTGTCTGGGAAGCTTGCCAGACGACAAATGGTATGTTACTATAATAGATGGTTTCCTGTTCGTTCGTAAGAATGAGAAGGAAATATGGAAAAAGATAGGAGACAAGGTGGAGTATCGATGTGGTAAATATTACCATATTGGTCGAGTAGAGACCCCCTTGAATATACCCGAAGACCTAGATGTGACACCGTTCTTTCAGGACACTAAGATCAATATGGATCAGTTACGAGGGTTTCTTATGACAAAAAAATATAAAGAAAATGCTTGACAGGGGGGTCGTTATGTGTGATAATGACGCAGTTGTTTCTTGTTTTGATATGGAGGATTGGAAGTTGTGAAGGATATGGTGTATTACCTCGTGATAGAAGGAGAGGTGGTGTACGAGTTGTGTTTCGAAAACGAAGATGAAGCGGTTGAGTATGCGGAAGTGAACGCAATCAACAACTACGAAGTTTTGGAGTGGGACGTTGCCTAGAAAGAAAAAAGAGTACTACATCGCCCTGATTAGTATCTCCCCCTACTATGAGAAGATTCTCTTCAATAAGAAGTACACCTTTGAAGAGTTTGTTGACGCTGGTCAGGAACTCCTGAAGTTACCTGAATACAGTACCTTCCACACCTTTAAGGTGTATCACGAATCGGAGTTACCCGAATGATTAGGATCGCAATTGGTTTCTTTATGGTGTTTGGTGCAGTAGGGTCTCAGGACTTCTACGATGAGTGTCTGGTGGCTGCGGACTGTGCGGCGGGTGATCCCCCTAGTCTGATCATGACTTCGATCCTCGCACTGGTGGGTTTAGGTCTCATGGGGTGGGGTGTCTACGCCAAACGTGACCAACTGGAGGATATGGCGGAGAATGAACTCCCCATCCACCTACGAAAAAGCTATAAGAAAGCGCAGAAAAGTGTGAAAAAAATCTAAAAAAAGTGCAAAAAAGTGTTGACATTCCCTCCGGATTTGATATAATTACCCTGTAACGTTGATTGAGAGAGATAGATTATGAAAGAGTTGATTGCGAAGTTTGAAGAACGTGGATACGAGTTGGCCATGGATTATGGTAACAACGTTGCCAAGTGTGTCCGTCCCGCCCCCCGTGCTCGTCTTGGTTACAAGATTGAGTTCAACTACCGCTTCGGTAGTGAGGCTCGCATGGTGGAGTACTGTGAGGACTTCCTCGTCAGTCTTGATCGTGCTGCTGCCTACAAGGAAGAACGCAAGGCGAAGCGTGCCGCTGAACGGAAAGAGGCGGTTGCCAATGTCCAAGAGGGTGACATCTATGTCGCCAGTTGGGGTTGGGAACAGACTAACGTTGATGCCTATCAGGTAGTTGCGAAGAAGGGTGCGAGTGTTGTCCTTCGTGAGATCGCCCTTGAGAGCATCGAAGGTAGTGAAGGGTTCATGAGTGACCGTGTTCGCCCTGTCAAGGATGCCTTCATCGGTGGTGAGTTCAAGAAGCGAATCGTCGGAAAGCACATCAACGTTGACGACATTCGTTGCGCCCTTCCCGCTGCGGAAGACAAAGAGTTTTATCGAAGCTGGTACGCTTAAGGAGATATATTATGAAGTTCATTGCGAAACCCAAGATCAACAACTACTTCGGTGCGAAGGAGTTTGAGAACCACATGGAGGCGGTTGCCTTCCTCAACCAACAGAACGAACTTGGTGTCGAGTTCAAGGATGAACAGGGTAACTACTGCCCTGCCTTGAAAGCGGAAGACTGGGTGATGATCGGTAAGTTGGAAGTCCCCGTTGGAATCTATTTCCGTGACAACAAGTTGATGGGGAAGGTGGC
>Ga0213858_10000309_pt1 | contig 23480 bp, 31 predicted proteins | sample PICome_FD_160122 | JGI IMG/M metagenome (GOLD analysis project Ga0213858, IMG submission 160122) | Coastal seawater microbial communities near Pivers Island, North Carolina, United States - PICO245 | ecosystem: Environmental > Aquatic > Marine > Coastal | place: USA: North Carolina | collected... | reverse complement strand
GATACTCGTCGGGTGGAGCGATTGACGCTGGAATCCTGGCAACGTTTTCTGATGTCAAAGTCAACAACCTTATCTCAAACCTTAAACAAAAGAACTTCCCTGAAGTTCGGAAGTGGGTGGTGGATAATTTGGATAATGATTCTGGCGTACTTCTCCGCCGTATTTACGATGCTCTTTATACATCCTTGGCAAACGCTAGTATTCCTGCTGCTGTGCTTATCATTGCTAAGTATCAGTATCAGATTGCCTTCGTTGCGGATCAAGAAATAAACCTTCTAGCTTGTCTGACTGAGATTATGGTAGAGTGTGAGTTCAAATGAAACAGCACCCAAAACATTCGCGTTATTTTGTAACTCAAGATGGCGATGTATATCGTCTTCCTGTAAAGAACGAACGAATGCCTATTAATGAAGATGGTTTAGTTTTTATAAAACCATTTTTACGTGGACATCCCAAATACCCGGAAAAACAATATTTCTCTGTCAATATTACTATCAGAGATGAGAATGGTAAATATGTTAAACAAATAACTCAATATATTCATAGGTTAGTTGCAGAAACTTGGGTTCCAAATCCGCACAAATACACAGAGATACTGCATGTAGATGAGAACAATCGAAATAATCATTACACTAATCTAAAATGGGGAACTCATATTGAGAATATGGAGGGTGTTGTGGGTTCTTGTGCTACTCCTAAATCATATAAAATTACCGACACAAGCAACGGAAAAGTTTGGAATGGTAATAACATAGCAGAGTGGGTAAGACAAAATCTTGATCTTATCACTCCTCGTATGAAGTCTTCAAATCATAAAATTAGTGACATCGCTAAACATTTGGCTAATGCCAGATTAAATAATCGTATGATTTGGAAATTTAAAGTTGAATATGGAGTGTGAATTCAAATGACAGAGCAGGAATTAGAACGAGAAAGATGTATTGATGATGACTATGAAGTCGTCAATAATTACTATCGTGCTAAATACTGGCACCCAAATATTCCTTTCTATCTACAAGATGAGAATGGAGATACTTATGAGTTTGGGTGGAAATTAATTTATGAGTATATCGCTAACTTAAATGATACTGACTGAGAGTGATGCGGTTTATGCCGCAGATAAATTTATTGATTATTATACTCAGTTCAATCGTATTGATGATTATCTAAGGCACATCAAGGAAGATAGAGGTGAGAACAGATCAGGATATCTTCCTGGTTTTGGTGCAGATTCGGATATGTTTGACAAGTTTGATATGCACCCCAATGACATGAATTTTGAAGTTCATGTTGTTGACACTGATGCAAAAAGTCGTTCAAAGTATAATCAGTGGCTCTATTCAGAGACACTGAATTTGACTGCATCTAATCCTATTGAAGAAGCAATTCCTGGTAGGACACATAAGTGGATTGTAGTTGAAACAAACACAGACAAGGTTATTGGTGTTGTGAGGTTTGGTTCACCTACTATTAATAGCAAACCCCGCAATAATTACTTTGGTGAAGTCAAGTCTCTTGGTGATATTAATGCTCATTTCGTTATGGGTTTCAATATCGTACCTACTCAACCTTTCGGATACAATTATCTCGGTGGTAAGTTGCTTGCACTTCTAGCATCATCAAAAGAACTGAAGCAACAGTTTGATGAGAAGTATGGAACAGATCTCAAATACTTTGAGACTACTTCTCTCTACGGAAGCACTAAGGGTGTATCAATGTACGATGGACTCAAACCGTTCCTGAGGCACATCGGAGACACTGAAAGTAAGTTCTTGCCGCTGTTTCATGATGATGTATTCAGAGACTTCTTCTGGTGGTTCAACGATCGTAATGGCGGTGAGCGTTTGATATCTGCTGATAAGTCCTCAAAGAAACTGAAGATTCAAGTCAAGATGATTTCTATTATTAGGAACTCTTTGAAGGATGATGACAAACTAAAGCAGTTCAATAATTGTATTGATCACGCAATGTCTCTCACAGAAAAGAAAAGATATTATCTTGGAGATTTCCGCCATACTTCTGAGGAAGCAATCACCTGGTGGAAAAAGAAAGCATCCAAGCGTTTTGAAAAACTTAAGTCTGAAGACAGAGTAAGAACTGAACTTGAGATTTGGGGATCTACAGAAAATATGGAGATCATTAGATAATGGAACTCAAAGATTGGTTGAACTCAATTAACTTTACAAAAGAAGATTTGTCCGAGGACATGAAGTCCTATCCACCATATATCGTCAATCGCTGCTTATCTGGACACATTGATTGTGTGTTGTTCGCTAATGAGATGAACAAGAATCACTTTCTTGATAAGGATATGCAATATAAATTTTATCTAAATAGTCTGAGGAAAAAGAAGAGATTTTCTCCCTGGCTCCGTAAGGATAAAGTCACGGATCTCGAAAGTGTCAAACAATACTATGGTTATAGTAATGAGAAGGCATGTCAAGCTCTGAAAATCCTGACACAAGAACAGATTAACTTTATTAAAAAACGACTTGACGTTGGAGGAACAAAATGAGTAATACTGTGGAACCTCAGTATCACTGGACTCAGGATCAGATGATCGAAGTCCTACTTAATGAACCAGATGATTTCCTAAAGGTAAGAGAGACACTGACGAGAATTGGAGTTGCTTCTAGGAAAGAGAAGAAACTTTATCAGTCTTGTCATATTCTTCACAAGCAGGGCAAGTATTATATTGTCCATTTTAAGGAATTGTTTGCGCTGGATGGAAAGCACGCTAATCTTTCTATTAACGATGTTCAGCGCCGTAACCGTATTGTTCGTCTGCTTTCTGATTGGGGATTGATCTCTATCGTTGATGAAGATACTGTTCTTGACATTGCTCCTCTGAATCAAATCAAAGTTCTTTCTTATAAGGACAAGGGTGAGTGGATTCTTGAACAGAAATACAACATTGGTAAGAAAGGCAAAGAGAATGCCCAACAAACCGAATAAAAATGAGCGGGTTTCACACCCGCTTTTTTATGCTTAGTTGTATAATTAGTATGTACGCCGGAAGGGTACACACAACACACTCTCGCTTAAATAAGGAGAAGTCAAATGACAAACTTAATGAAGTTTAATGCTGCCGATTTGGATCAGTTGATGGATAAAATCACCCGTAATTCTATCGGGATTGATGATTATCTAAACAACGTCTTCCATACCCAAACACAAAGCAACTATCCCCCATATAATGTTGTACAATTAAACAATACTGAGACTAAACTTGAGATTGCTCTGGCTGGATTTACAAAAGATGAAATCAAAGTTTATACAGAGTATGGTAAACTCACAGTCAAAGGGGAGAAAGAAGCAACCACCGAGGAGGGACAATACCTTCATAAAGGACTTGCTCATAGGAACTTTGAAAGATCATGGACACTTGCTGAGGGAACGGAAGTTACTGATGTGACTTTTGAAAATGGACTTCTCAGTGTGCTTGTGAAGAAGATTGTTCCTGAACACCATGCTCGTAAGGATTATCTCTAAATAAAACTGAATATCGTCGTCGCAGACGGAGGGGCAACTGGCCAAATCCAGTTGACGCCCCTCTTTTTTATTGCTAAACTACTAGGAGGTACACACTAAAGATGACTGTAAAACTTTTGCTGCTGAAGTCCGGTGAGGACGTGATTGCTGATGTAAGTGAGATGGCAGTGGGTGAAGACGCAGACAAGAAAGTTCTTGGATATTTTCTTGATAAACCCTGTGTTGTCAAGATTCTGAATGCTGAGCAGCAGGAAGAAGGAGATAAAAAGGCAGCGTTTAATGTTTCAATGTATCCCTGGTGTCCCCTTGCAGAAGACAGTGTTATCCCCCTTCCTGTAGACTGGGTGGTAACAATCGTTGAACCTAAACAAAAACTCAAAGAAATGTATTTGGAGGATGTAGTCGGAAATGGACAAGATAGTGAAGGTGATTCTGCTGACGAACAGCGAGAGACTGATCAGTGAAATTGAAGAGGTAGGTGCTGAAATTGGTGAACCAGATTGCAAGTTGATCAATCCTATGGAGATTTGGGAAAGTAACAACCTTGCTCCTTGGATGATGGATCACACGATGCAAGACACTTTTATGATTAGTTCGGATAAGATCATCACACTTGCTGATCCTATGCCAACACTGCTTGAAAAATACTTAGAACAGACTAAATGAAATTTTACACCAACGTTCAGCTGATCGGTAATCAGTTTTTGGTTCGTGGAGTTGAAGACGGAAAGAGATTTGAGATTCGGGACAGTGAATTCTGCCCTACTCTTTTCGTCAAAAGTAAAAGAGAAACCAAGTACAAAACGCTGGATGGTGAGAGTGTAGAACCTATTCAACCTGGACAGGTTCGTGATTGTCGTGAGTTCTATAAGAAGTATCAAGATGTAGATGGTTTTGCCATCTACGGTAATGATCGGTACATCTATCAATATATCTCTGAGAAGTATCCTCAGGATGAAGTCAAGTTTGACATCAGTAAAATCAAATTGGTGACACTTGATATTGAGACTACTGCTGAAAAAGGATTCCCTGATGTAGAATCTGCATCAGAAGAGATTCTGGCAATCACTATTCAAGATTACACCTCTAAGAAGATTATCACTTGGGGTGTAAAACCATTCATCAACAAACAAAAGAACGTTACTTATCATCATTGTGTTGATGAGCACAGTCTTCTGAATAGTTTCATCAACCATTGGATGCAAGATGTACCTGATGTCATCACAGGTTGGAACATTCAATTGTTCGATATCCCGTACATCTGTAAGCGCCTCAACAGGGTGCTTGGAGAGAAACTGATGAAACGCTTCTCGCCTTGGGGACTGGTGAGTGAAAGTGAAATGTATATTCAGGGACGTAAGCACATCATCTTTGATGTTGGTGGCGTCACTCAACTAGATTATCTTGATCTGTATAAGAAGTTTACTTACAAGGCACAGGAATCATATCGCCTAGATTACATTGCCAGTGTAGAACTGGGGCAGAAGAAACTTGATCACTCTGAATATGATACGTTCAAGGACTTCTACACAAACGGATGGCAGAAGTTTATTGAATACAACATCGTTGACGTAGAACTGGTTGACAGGTTGGAAGATAAGATGAAACTTATCGAACTTGCTCTAACTATGGCTTATGATGCTAAGGTGAATTATAACGATGTGTTCTACCAAGTTCGCATGTGGGACAACATCATCTATAACTATCTAAAGAAGAGGGATATTGTCATTCCTCAGAAACGCCAGACGGACAAGAACGAAAAGTACGCAGGTGCTTATGTTAAGGAACCGATTCCGGGAAAGTATGATTGGGTTGTCAGTTTTGATCTCAACAGCCTTTATCCTCATCTTATTATGCAGTATAATATCTCCCCAGAGACGCTCTTGGATGAGAGACATCCCACAGTTACCGTTGATAAAATACTTAATGAAGAGATAAATTTTGAACTCTACAAGGATAATGCGATTTGTGCTAATGGTGCAATGTATCGCAAAGATGTCCGTGGGTTCCTGCCTGAGTTGATGGAGAAGATGTATGGAGATCGTGTTGTCTTCAAAAAGCGAATGCTTGCTGCCAAGCAGCAGTATGAGAAGACGCCTACTAAAGCACTTGAAAAGGAAATCGCCCGATGTAACAACATTCAAATGGCGAAGAAGATTTCTCTTAACTCTGCTTATGGTGCTATTGGTAATCAATACTTCAGGTATTACAAACTAGAGAACGCAGAAGCGATCACTTTGTCTGGACAGGTTTCAATCCGTTGGATTGAGCAGAAGATGAATGAATATCTAAATAATCTGTTAAAAACAGAGAAAGAGGATTACGTAATTGCATCCGACACAGACTCAATTTATCTTAATCTTGGACCTGTTGTTGATAAATTTCTTGCTAATCGCTCTAGCGACAAAGCAAAGGTTGTGGAGTTACTTGATATGGTTTGTCGTGACAAACTGGAACCGTACATCGACGAATGTTATAGCAACCTCGCGACGTATGTATCGGCGTATGATCAGAAGATGCAAATGAAGCGTGAGAATATCGCTGATCGTGGTATCTGGACTGCTAAGAAGCGATATATTCTCAACGTATGGGACAGTGAAGGTGTTCGTTATGAAGAGCCTAAACTGAAGGTGATGGGTATTGAATCTGTCAAATCATCCACTCCTGCTCCCTGTCGCCAGATGTTAAAAGATGCATTTAAGATTCTGATGACTGGCTCTGAAGATGAAATGATTAAGTTCATCGATTCTAAACGTGAAGAGTTTAAGAAGTTGCCCCCTGAGGAAGTTTCTTTTCCACGCTCTGTTTCTGATGTTGTAAAATATAAGTCCCACGCAAGCATCTATGCCAAAGGGACACCCATCCATGCTAGAGGCGCACTTTTATACAATCATTACATCAAAGAGAAAAAACTTGATGCTAAGTATTCTCTTATTCAGAATGGTGAGAAGATTAAGTTCTGCTATCTGAAAAAACCAAATCACATTCATGAGAATGTCATCTCATTTATTCAAGACTTTCCTAGAGAATTGAATCTTGACAAGTACGTTGATTACGACTTACAATTTGAGAAGTCATTCCTTGAACCTCTAAAAGCCATCCTTGATGCTATTGGATGGAGCGTGGAAAAAACTGTAAACCTTGAACTCTTCTTTGGATAATGGATTTTTTAAAAGAGATTGTAAAAGAAATCGGAGATGACTACACCAAACTCGCATCAGACATCGACGATACTGAACAGTATGTGGACACTGGTTCGTACATTTTTAACGGACTTTGTTCAGGGAGTATATTTGGTGGTGTATCTGGGAATAAGATTACTGCCATTGCTGGGGAGTCTAGCACTGGAAAAACTTTTTTCTCCCTTGCTGTCGTCAAGAACTTTCTGGATTCTAATCCTGACGGGTATTGCTTATATTTTGACACTGAAGCCGCTGTTAACAAGTCTCTTCTCGCAGATAGGGGTTTAGATCTTGATCGTGTCGCTGTTGTCAATGTCGTCACGATTGAAGAGTTTCGCAGCAAAGCACTCAAAGCAGTTGATCTATACTTAAAAAAACCTGTAGATGAACGCAAACCCTGCATGTTTGTGCTAGACTCTTTGGGGATGCTTTCCACCGAGAAGGAGATTACAGACGTTCTGAACGACAAGCAAGTTCGTGATATGACTAAATCGCAACTTGTCAAAGGTGCGTTTAGGATGCTGACTCTGAAACTGGGACAAGCAAACATTCCTATGATCGTTACGAATCACACCTACGATGTCATTGGCGCATATGTTCCTACAAAGGAAATGGGAGGAGGTAGTGGACTCAAGTATGCTGCTTCTACAATCATCTATCTCAGCAAAAAGAAAGAAAAGGATGGAACGACAATCGTCGGAAATCTTATCAAGGCAAAGACTGCTAAGTCGCGTTTAAGCAAGGAGAACAAAGATGTTACGGTTCGTTTATATTATGACAAGCGTGGCCTTGATCGTTACTATGGTTTGCTCGAATTGGGAGAACTTGGAGGACTCTGGAAAAATGTAGCAGGACGCTATGAAATAGACGGTAAGAAAGTCTATGCAAAAGCGATCTATAAAGATCCAGAACAATACTTCACCCCAGAGGTGATGGAAAAATTAGACGAGATTGCAAAACAGGAGTTTAGTTATGGACAATGTTGAGTTTCTAATTCTTAGAAACCTACTTCATAATGAGGAATATGTCCGTAAGGTAATTCCGTTTATCAAAGCAGATTATTTTGAGAATCGTAGTCAAAAGATTGTCTACGAAGAGATTCTCAAGTTCGTAGAGGAATACAACAAACCAGTCACCAAAGAAATTCTTTGTATTGAGGCAGAGAAGCGTCAGGACATTACTGATGGTGACTATAAAGAAATTACACAACTCATTTCTTCATTAGAAGAAGCACCTACAGAGTTTGATTGGTTGGTATCTACCACTGAGAAGTGGTGCCGTGATCGTGCCATCTATTTGGCACTGATGGAGTCCATTCAGATTGCTGATGGACAGGACGAAAAGAAAAATCGTGATGCCATCCCAACAATCCTTTCTGATGCCCTTGCAGTGTCATTTGACACTCATGTGGGACATGATTATCTTCAGGATTATGAGGCACGTTATGAGTCCTACCACAAGAAAGAAGACAAAACCGAATTCGACTTGGAGTATTTCAACAAGATTACGAAAGGTGGTTTGCCTAACAAGACGCTTAATATTGCTCTCGCTGGCACTGGTGTCGGTAAGAGTTTGTTTATGTGTCATGTCGCTGCTTCGGCACTCCTTAACGGAAAAAACGTGCTATACATCACGCTTGAAATGGCTGAAGAAAAGATTGCAGAGCGAATTGATGCAAACCTTCTCAATGTACCCATTCAGGAGATATCAGATCTTCCCAAGATGATGTATGAGAGTAAGGTGACAAAACTCTCAGAAAAGACTCAAGGAACCCTAATTATTAAGGAGTATCCTACTGCGTCAGCACATGCAGGACATTTCCGTGGTTTGCTTAATGAACTCGCTATTAAGAAATCATTTCGTCCTGACATTATTTTCATTGATTACCTTAATATATGTGCTTCCTCTAGGTATCGCGGAAACCTTTCTGTCAATTCATATTCATATATCAAGGCTATTGCTGAAGAACTTAGAGGACTCGCTGTCGAAGCGAACGTACCTATCGTATCTGCCACCCAGACTACCCGTTCTGGTTATGGTAGCTCTGACGTTGAGCTTACTGATACTAGTGAGTCCTTTGGCCTCCCTGCTACTGCTGATTTTATGTTTGCCCTTATTTCAACTGATGAGCTTGAAGAACTCGGGCAGATTATGGTGAAGCAGTTGAAGAACCGATACAACGATCCGACTGTTTATAAGCGTTTCATTGTTGGTATTGATCGTGCCAAGATGCGTCTTTATGATTGCGAACAGACTGCTCAGAATGATATGGTTGACAGTGGGCAGGATGAAGAGTATACTTACGAAGACAAACCTAAAAAGTCCTTTGATGGATTCAAATTCTAATGAACGGTTACTATTCTGTATTTGATCCAAACGGCAAAAAGATCGCTGACTGTGGTATCGAAAGAGATGCAGTTAACCTTATGCACTCTAGAAACAAATATTGGGATGGGCATTACTTCACGTTCAATCCTCTTCCTGGTGACATTATTGATGTTTCTAGCGGCAAGCAACTTCCCACCCGCGACATCGTAGTTAATATGGATGGTGGTGTGGGTGGCAGTTGGCAAGAGGTAGAATACATTGAAGTCGCAGGACAAAAACTAGAATTACAACAATCTGAATTACCTGAAGTAGATTTATGAACAACTACACTGAATTTGTTAAGCAAACCACTAGTGCTCCAAGTCTTGACTATGCAGTTATGGCAACTCGTTTTGCTGAACTGGAAGCAAACGGAACTAACACGACTCAACTTCTTACTGCTGCCCTTGGTTTGACTGCTGAGGCAGGTGAGTTTACTGAGGTTGTGAAAAAGATTGTCTTTCAAGGTAAACCCTACAATGAGGACAATGTGTTCCACATGAAGCGTGAACTGGGAGATATCTGCTGGTATCTTGCTCAAGCATTCATGGCACTGGATACCAACTTTGATGAGATTCTTGATATGAACATTGAGAAACTCTCTGCTCGATATCCTGAGGGAACATTTGACGCATATTATTCTGAAAATCGCCAGGAGGGAGATCTGTGATTAAACTTGAAATGAATCCTCGTGAAGCAGCATCGATTGCACATGCTCTGTTTCTTCACACCAAAGACGACTCTGAATTTTTTGCATCAGAACGTGTACAACTGGTAAGAGGAGTTCTCCATAGACTCTACAAAGAAATTGATGTAGATTTTGAACAACGACAAGAGGCACTAAAGAATGAAACTACTGACACTTGAGGACTACCAAAAGGCTGGAGAAACGTTTTGGCCTAAGTATTGGTATGTGGCAAAGGAACTTGGTGAAGATGCAAAACCAGAACAAGTTCTTAAAGTAATGGAAGCAGTCGGTGGACTTGCACTTAAACTAGCACTAGAAAAAAAGGAAGGCCCCTTTGGATTCAACAAATCAAATGACGGAAACACAGACGACGATTAAAATTCCTGATGGTTCAGAACTGATTGATGAAGCATTCTATGTGTGGAAAACACGTTATGGACTTCATAGCACTATGACTGTTCAGGGAAGAAAAATGCTCACTGGACTGAAAAAAGAAGATGTTGTTGAAATGACTCGATGGCATCTTAAGTGTGAGATTGATGGCACTCTTGATGATTATACAAGAGTAATCAATTCCGGAGTTGTTGGAGGAAAACTCTAAATAGTTAGAAAAAATGGCTACTGGTGTAAAAGAAGGTAGTATTATTGAAGGAATCATGGCGATGTATATTGCCATGATTTTTGCTGACCCTGATGATGGACGGGACATGCAAAAGATGAAAAGTAATATTAGCAAACTTAGAAAAGAAACAGTCCTACAAGAAAATATCAAACCAAGAATTGGAATAAAAAGACTATTTCCAAGAGATGATGATTTGGGTTACAATATTGCCAAAGGAGATTCAAGTGTTAATCCACACATGAAAAGTGGACAGGATTATATCGTTCAACAAATAGATGATAATCCTGCTGATTTTATTCAAGTTGGACTCGAAGTGTATTTAAAACCTGCAGAAGTTTTTCCAGGGTTTGGAAAAGAGTATGAGCAGTATGTCGAAGAAAAAAAGGATTACGGTAAACTTGCTAAAAAGGTTGATAATCTTTTAGCATCAAGGGGATCAATTCTTTTTAGAAGATTGATTGTGGCAAAGAAAAAATTCTTACAAAATAAAAAGGTTGATGTTGTAAGATATGATGTTTTGGCTGATGGTGTTACTGGTGAGCAAGCAGATGGTAATATAAAAGCAGATATCATGGTTACGATCTTTGCGAATGGACAAGAACTTGTCAAAGATCAAATCAATATTTCTGTTAAGAGTGACTCTTCTACTGTTGCTAACTTAGGGGTTGTGAAAGGATTAGAAGCAATGTATGAAGTCATCTCTCCTAGAGGAAAAACAGCGGCGCAAGCTCAAGAACTTCTATCAAATATACAAAAAGCAAAAAGAGATGCAAAACTGCAATATGTCTCCGCATTGTTTGAATTGCTTTCGGAAAGTTTAGTTTCAAGTAATGATCCAAAATTTACTGATAGAGCTTTTAATTTTATTGAGGAGGCAATCTTTGGTGATGATATGGCACAAGTTGTTGATGTGAAGTCAACTGGAGGTAAAATAAAAGAGATGCAACCTGGACAGTTTAGAGCGTATAGAAAATATGGAGATAAAGGAAAACCAATTAAATTGATTGCAAAGAAAATGGCGGGTGATATAAGAATTATGCCTAAAGGTGAAACTAACAACAATAATTTTATTTTTAAATTCAGATTTAGGAAAAGAAATTATAAGGATGGTTCTGGGCAATATGTTGATAAAATTATGATTGAAACAGGCAAACTTACTTACGCTAAATAGAACATAGGAAAACGTATATACATGAAAAGTTTCTTTAAGTTCCTAGGTGAGGCAGAGTCACAAGCTGCAACACAGGCAAGAAAACTTGGTTTGAAAGGTGACGGACACGGTGGTTGGTTAAACCGTGCCGGAGAGTTTGTTGCGAAGACAGAAGACGGTAAGTTAAAATTTTTCAATAAGAATCAGAAACCTGGTAAGGATCCAGATCAAACTCCTAATACAAAGAAGACAACTCCTGTTCTCAAGACAAAAACAATGTCTGTGGACAAGGCACCTCAGAAGAAAAAAGGTGGTAAAGAAGAGGGTGATGGGGAAAAGGAAGTAAGCACGGACACTCTCACACTTGCATTTGGTAGATTCAACCCCCCAACTGTTGGACATGAGAAACTACTTCAAATGGCAAGAAAGACTGCCGCTGGTGGTGACTTAAAAATCTATCCATCAAGAACTCAGGATCCTAAGAAAAATCCTCTTGATCCTGATATGAAAGTCTCTTTCATGAAGAAGATGTTCCCAGACTTTGATGAGAACATCGTTAATGATGATGAGATGAGATCCATCTTTAATGTATTACAAACTGCTGATGGTGAGTACAAAAATGTAACTATCATTGTTGGTTCAGATCGTCAGTCTGAATTTGAAAGTCTTGCCACCAAATATAATGGTGAGTTATACAACTTTGATAACATTCGTGTTGTGTCTGCAGGTGTTAGAGATGCAGATGCTGAAGGTGTAGAAGGAATGTCTGCATCTAAGATGAGAAAGGCAGTTGTTGATGATGACTTTGAAGCATTCAAGAGAGGTGTTCCCTCTAGTGTAAAGGACGCCGATGCCCAAGCACTTTATGATGCAGTCCGCACTGGTATGAATGTTAAGAAAAAGGCAGTTACTGCGGAAATGTGGGAGATTGCTCCAAAGTTTGATACAAGGGGACTTCGTGAGCAATATGTAAATGGACTCATTTATAAAATGGGCGATATTGTTGAGAATCTCAACACTGGATTGATTGGTGAGATTGTCCGTAGAGGAACCAATCATCTCATTTGTGTCACCCAAGAGAACGTAATGTTTAAGTCTTGGATTCGTGATGTTATGGAATATACTGAGAAAACAATGGAACGTCGTATGAGAGTTCCTGGTAAACCAAACACTCTCGATGGCACTGGTGGATATCTTAAGAATGCGATGGCAGCAACTGGTACTACCACTATTAAGAATTTCATAAATAAGTACAAAGCTAAAAAGTAGTAGATAGCCATGTCTAATGGAATCGGTAAGAATCCTTTGAATGATATTTCAGAGGTATACTTAAAAATGCGTGAGTCATATAAGATTGAACCTCCTAAGGAAAAGTTGAAGACTGATCGTGACATGTTCAACATTCCTAAGGACGAACAAAAAGCTGCTAAGGAGCGTCTGTTAGCGAAGGCAGCTGCTAAGCGTGCTAAAATGAAAGAGGGACTTGATCCTGTTGGCAAGGAAGACGGTGATGTCAATAATGATGGTAAGAAGGACAGCACTGATTCTTATCTGATGAAGCGTCGTAAGGCAATTGCCAAAGCGATGAAGACTCGCAAGGAAGAACTTGAAATGCAAGAAGGCATCCGTGATAAGGATTCTGAAAAGGGAACTGCTGAGCGTAAGGCACGCCTTGAGAAAAAGCGTGGCATGAAGATGGATGATCATCCTCAGTACAAGAAAGAAGAAGTTGAGAATGTAGAAGAAGGCAAGTTCAGCGGATCTAAGTCTCACATCCAACGTGATGGCACCGCTTCTGCTCCCGAAAGAACTGCTGCTGAGCGTAAAAAGGATCGTCGTATCCTTGCTGGTTACGGCAAAGGTGGCATGGAAATGGCAGTGGATCGTGCAAAGAAAGAGCGTGATGAGAGACGTGCAGCTCGTATCAAAGAAGGTTTCTCTGATTGGAGAACTGATCTCATCGAAGTGATGGATGAGGATGAAGCAGAAAAACCTATCAAAGAGAAGAAGGTAAACAATAAGGTAAAAATCAATCCTAAACTTGGTGAAGCAATCGAACAGATTGGTGGTTCCTTGATTGAAGCAGTCGAAGATGATGAATTTGATGATATCGTTCAGAGTGTATATGATGAACTGATTGAAGAAGGATACTCTGAGGATGACGTTGAGGATGCGATTGAGTTTGCTCTGACTGAGCAACTGAACGAAGTAAGTGATAGTTATTATGACTCTGCTGTGAAGTCATCTAAAGCAGCTGCTGGTAAAATTAAAAGAGCAGAGATGATGAAGAAGGCGAAAGGACGCCTTAGATTTATGAAGAGAAAGGCAGGTGAAGTTGCTGGTAAACTGAAGAAGAAAGCAGTAAACAAGGCGGTTGATGTTGCATTCGCTGGCGCTGCTGCTAAAGATAAAGTTAAGAGTGCTGCTGCCACTGCTAAGAAAAGAGTTGCTGATGCTCCTAAAGTTGCAAAGAAAAGTATCAAGGACAGAATCAAGCAAGGAGCACTCGCTGTTGCAAAGCGTATGAGTGAGGATCTATCTGTTGATGATCAGATGAAGATCTCTCAGAAGTATAATAGAATGACTCCTGAGCAGAAGAAAGCAGCAAACAAGAAAGCAATGGGCGATGTTAAAAAGGTTGCTCCTAAAAAGGACACCAGAACAGACGCTGAGAAGATGACTGATGCAGTCGGTAAACCCAGAATGGGAAGTAGTGACTGATGCCTTTAGATCTGAAGAAAGACGATATGGGAGATGTCATCAAGGACTTTTATAAGTCCAAGGCACCCCAATTCAAAGGTAAGTCTAAGAAAAAAAGAAGGGAGATGGCCATTGCTGCCAAATTAAGTGCAGAGCGTGGCCCTCTTCCTGAAGCAGCACCCACTAACTCCACTGGAGATGGCGTTGCTAATTACATTCCATATCTTTTTAAGAATGAAGATGATGATGATCTAACTCAAGATTATCAAACGCCTGCTGAACCAGGAGAAGCGAAGTTTAGATTTTCAAACGTATATCCAGTATTAAAACTTTCATTATCGAATAGTCAAGGTGACGGGCCTAGTATCGATCAAATGGTTCATGCATCAAAAGAATACACTCAGTTGATGGATGATAACACCCTCAGACGCATCCGTGATAATATAAAAAGATTTCAAACGGAAGAATTCAATCCTCGTATTCCTAGAAAGAAGGGGCAACCTGCAAACTCTAAGAAGCACTCTGACTTATATACTGATGAGAATCCTAAAGGAACCATTCATGGTTTGGGATTCAAAGATGTTGCCACTGCTAAAGCATCTGTTTCTAAGATTCGCAATTCATCAAGATCTCATGCTCATAAGATTCAGGCAGCAGTTGCCATGGAACAAAGAGCAAGAGAAATGGGTAAGTCTGCTGAAGCAGCAGTCTACCGAAAGTATATTAATGCGATGAAAAAGAAGACTAAAAAGATGAATGAAGCATGGAGTGAGAAGTATAAGAAATCAATTGATTGTAACAATCCTAAAGGTTTTTCGCAGAGAGCGCACTGTCAAGGAAAGAAAAAGACATTTAAGGAGTTTATAGAGAATATATAGAGTGTAGAACTGAGGTTCATCATGCTCGCATTTTTACTTCCTTTAGCTTCAAAAATTATCAAAGATGCCGTCGCCCAGATTCCAGAAAATGAGGAACTCGGTGAGAAAATGGTTGAGATCTGTCTTATTATTCTTGCTAAGGCAGTTAAGTTAACCAAGACTGATATGGACGATCAACTGCTTGAAGTTGTGACAAAAGCAATCAAAGCGAGAGAAGAATAATTTATAAATATCTTATAGCAAATAAATTCATAGAGAACAGACATGGCACTCTGGGGAAATAATGACAATAAGTTTTCGGGTGGAACCGTATCCGTTAACTATGGTAATAGAACTGTAATTGGTAGCGGTACTTCCTTCGGAACAGTTGGTGCCGGTGGAACTGGTGATGTTATCAGATTTGGTAATGTTTTCAGTGGAGCAACTGGTTACTTTGGTGAGGCTGTTATCACTGGAGTAGGTGGTACTCAACTTGCACATATTCAATCTGTCGCTGGTTTGAGTGGTGGTGAGATTCATGAGGTTTCTTATCAAGTAACTCAATCTCCCAAGTATGTTGCAACAGATCCTACTCTGAATCAATCTAGTGGTAGTGTATTTGAGAGAACTAAGAAGTATTCTTCTTCCGTAACCTCAAGAGTTGCAATTGGTGATACTATTATTTTTGTTGACGCCGATCCTACCGCAGTTACTGATGCTGTTACTGGATTAGATACGGTTGTCTATGGAAGAAGTCTCTTCCAGGACATGAGAATGCGTTCTACTGTCACCGGAACCAGTTCAACCTCTATTATTCTTACCAATGGTGTAAGAGCACTCGATCATCACTATCATGCTAAGAAAGGCGAAACATTCGCTGCTGGAGCACTGAGTGTTGATGTTGTTGAGCGTCCATTTGAAGGTGATATTCACGGACTCGATGAGATTAAAGTTGGTGACAACTTCGTTACCATGACTTCTACAGATCCTGAAGTCATTACTAACAACATCGCTATCGGAACCATCACTACTCCTGCACTTGGAGTAAGGCGTCTTGAGTTCAGCGTTGGACTTTCTGCTCAGGTTGATGGTTTGGATGCTATCCACATCAGAAGAGGCATCGCCCCTGGTGAAGAAATCTTTGTTGTTGGTGGTGAAAGTGTTAAGAGTAAGGAGAATCAGGTAATCGGACTTTCTGCAGCGTCTGCTGGTGCTGCTCAAGGAACTCAGTTTGAAGCAGGTGTCGGTTGGGTTGGTGTTACCACCTATACTCAAGACGACGGAACCTTAAGAGTCAAGAAAGAAGTTCTGGTTGCAATGTCTGGTATCACAACCAGCACTGAATATCCGCCTACTACTATGGTTTGATATTGAAGGATGTTATTTAATGAATTGAATTCGGAGAACTTTCTCCTCTTTGCCATTAAAAATTATGAAAATCCTCAGGCAGTAACAAGAGAAGATTTCGATAAGGATCTAAATCATTTTAAGTATATTAAACGGTTGCTTAAAAGATATAAGTCAACCGGTGAGTTGAAGACACATCTTCTTCTCAATCACTTCATTGTACTTTATAATATTTTTGGTGAAGCAACAACGCCAATGTTGTTTTACAAAATTGATGAGCAAGATTTGTGGAGTTGTCTAAAAACGTTTGTAGTGTTTTTAGATAAACTCCCAGACTATCCTCATACCTACATTCATGATTTGGATATAGATGATACTTGTTTAAGAGAACTTATTTCTTTTCACAATGAGCAGTAAATCAGTCGATAAGTTTCTATTTCTTTTTAGAGAGATGATGGGTGCAGGGGCCATGGGTGCTCCTACCAATAATGTGGGAGATGGAAAAATCGCTGGCACTGCTGAGGCAGGAGATGATCCTCCGGTTAGATTAAAGAAAAAAAGAAAACCCACTCCGGTAGGAAGATACGGCACACGTAGAACCTGGCGACAAAATGGCGGAGCAAATTAAAGTTGCAGTATTAGAAGAAAGACTTCAAAACTTTGAGACATTAGTCTCTAGGTTAGACTCTGCCATTGAAAAAATTGCTGAGGTAAATAACAATGTGAGTAGGATGCTTGCCGTCCATGAAGAAAGAATTACGAAGCAAGAAGAAATCGACGCGGTATTGTTTGATAAGATCGACAAACTCCGTGATAAAATGGACAGCGATCATGACAGCGTTACTAAACGATTATCGATACTGGAACGGAAGCTTTGGATTGGAATCGGAGCATTGGGAGCAGTATTAATTTTAACGAACCCACAAGCGATCAAACTTGTTAAACCCTTGTTATCCTCTACTGAAAGTGCTATAGTAGCACCAGTAGTTGCCTTCGTGAATGGATCACATTGATTCTAAGTATATTGGGATTATTTCTCCGCGCTTAGAAAAGTTCAAGAGAGTAAAGGGAAACCTTTACAACTTCCGTTGTCCTATCTGCGGCGACTCGAAGAAGAATAAAAACAAAACACGGGGTTATATTTACTCTGTGAAAGCGAATACAAACTTTAAGTGTCACAACTGTGGTGCTTCAATGTCGTTTAATAATTTTTTGAAGCATGTAGATCCTCCGACTCATAAGCAATACTCATTAGAGAAATTTAAAGAAGGACACTCAGGTGGTAGGAATTTTGTTGTTGAAGAACCCGAATTTAAGTTTGAAGCACCAAAATTTAAGAAGAGTCTGAATCTTCCTAAAGCTTCTGAGAATGCTAGATCAGATGGATATCTGACTGCAAGAAAACTTGATACTTCTCAGTTCTACTACGCAAAGAAGTTTAAAAAGTTTGTAAATACACTCAAACCAACTTTTGATGACACTCGTTATGATGAAGAGAGGATCATCATTCCAATCTATTACAATAAAAATCTGATTGGACTTCAGGGAAGATCTATAGATCCTAACCCTGTTAAATATATCACTGTGATGCTTGATGATGATGCACCAAAAATCTACGGACTTGATAACATCCGAACAGATGCTCCAGTCTATGTTACAGAAGGACCTTTTGACAGCACGTTCCTTCGCAACGCGATTGCAATGTGCGGTGCTGACGCTGATGTTAGTAAGTGGGGGATTAGCAATCCTGTGTGGATCTATGATAACGAACCACGCAACAGGGAGATTGTCAATCGAATCAGCAAAACAATCGATAGTGGTGACTCCGTAGTTATTTTTCCATCATCTATGGATGAGAAAGATATCAATGACATGGTAATCGCTGGACATGATGTTCAGAAGATTGTAGAATGTAACACGTACAGTGGCTTGGAAGCAAAACTTAAATTCAACACCTGGAAGAAAATATGAGCAACGGTATTAAGGTTAAAAAGCGAGACGGTAGAATTGAGTCTCTTGATTTGGATAAAATGCATCTGATGGTTGATGAAGCAACCAAAGGACTTGCAGGTGTGTCAGCTAGTCAAGTTGAGATGACTTCTGGTATTCAGTTTTATGATGGCATCACCACAGCAGAAATTCAGGAAATTTTGATTCGTTCTGCTTCTGATCTGATTGATTTGGATCATCCTAACTATCAGTTCGTGGCAGCACGTCTGCTTTTGTTTAGTCTTCGTAAGAGTCTCTATGGGAAGATGAGAGAACTTCCTCATCTTGAGGCACATATTATGGATTGCACTGCAAAAGAAGTGTATGACAAAGATATTTTCATTAAATATTCTAAGGAAGAAATTGCGAGAGCAAATTCTTACATTGATCATACCCGTGATTTTCTTTTTACCTATGCTGGACTGCGCCAGGTAGCAGATAAGTATTTGGTTCAGGATCGTAGCACTGGTGGAGTGTATGAAACTCCTCAGTTCATGTATATGATGATTGCTCTGACTATTTTTGCAGAGTATCCCAAAGACACAAGGATGTCTTACGTCAAGAGGTATTATGACGCAATCTCAAAGCACAAAATCAACATTCCCACACCTATCATGGCAGGAGTGCGAACTCCACTTCGACAATTTGCTAGCTGTGTGCTTGTTGATGTTGATGACACCCTCGATTCTATCTTTACTTCTGATATGGCAATTGGCCGGTACGTTGCACAAAGGGCGGGAATCGGTATCAACGCAGGCAGAATCCGTGGCATCAACAGTAAAATCCGAGGTGGAGAAGTTCAACACACAGGCGTTGTCCCATTTCTCAAAAAGTTTGAGGCAACTGTCAGATGCTGCACACAAAATGGCATTAGAGGTGGATCAGCGACTGTCCACTTCCCAATCTGGCACCAAGAAATCGAAGACATCATTGTCCTGAAGAACAACAAAGGTACAGAGGACAATCGCGTAAGGAAACTTGACTACTCCATCCAGATTTCAAAACTTTTCTACGAACGTTTCATCGCTGATGGAGAGATTAGCCTCTTCTCACCGCATGACGTACCAGGTTTATATGACGCTTTTGGTACTGATAGGTTCGATGATCTATATGTTAGTTTTGAACGAAATGAGTTTATTTCAAGAAAGACTATCGGGGCACAGAAACTGATCCTTGATCTTCTGAAGGAGCGTGCAGAGACTGGACGCCTCTATATCATGAACATTGATCACTGTAACTCCCATTCTTCCTTTAAAGATAAGGTTGAGATGTCTAATCTCTGCCAAGAAATCACTCTTCCAACCTATCCTCTGAATCATATTGATGATGAGTATGGTGAGATTGCACTTTGTATTCTGTCTGCCATCAATGTTGGTAAAGTCAAGTCTGATGAAGAACTTGAGAATCTTTGTGATCTTTCTGTTCGTGGACTGGAAGAACTGATTGACTATCAGAAGTACCCTGTAAAGGCAGCAGAAATCGCTACAAGGGCGCGTAGATCGCTTGGTATTGGATTCATTGGTTTGGCACATTATTTGGCAAAACTTGGATATAATTATGGTGATCAAGAAGCATGGGATGCAGTCCATGGACTTGCTGAGTCCTTCCAGTATTACCTTCTGAAGGCGTCTAATCAACTTGCTAAGGAAAAGGGACACTGTGAATACTTTGGACGCACTAAGTATGCAGACGGTATTCTTCCTATCGATACTTACAAGAAAGATGTTGATGAAATTTCTAGTCAAGAATTAGCACATGATTGGGAAAGTCTTAGAGAGTCTATCTCCACCCACGGTTTACGGCACTCAACATTGTCTGCTCAGATGCCATCAGAGAGCAGTTCCGTTGTGTCAAACGCAACAAATGGAATCGAGCCACCTAGAGACTATTTGTCCGTTAAGAAGAGCAAGAAGGGCCCGCTTAAACAGATCGTCCCGTCTTACGCGACTCTTAAAAATAATTACACCCTTTTGTGGGATATGCCTGACAATAGGGGTTATATTAATGTTGTTGCTGTGATGCAAAAGTTCTTTGATCAAGCAATTTCTGGTAACTGGAGTTACAACCCAGAAAATTATCCTGACAATGAAGTCCCAGTGTCCATCATGGCACAAGACTTTTTGACTACATATAAGTACGGTTGGAAAACCTCTTACTACCAGAATACAAATGATTTAAAGTCTGACGAAGTAGAGGACGACAAAGAAAAACTGAATAGTATCTTGCAAGAATTAGAACAAGCCGAGGAGGGAGAGTGTGAATCCTGTGCAGTTTAAGGTTTCATCCGTGGACGACAAAAAGACAGAAGTCAAAGGAATGACTGTCTTTAACACAGAACAAGTAGATACCAAAAAGCAACCAATGTTTTTTGGAAAACCTCTGGGAGTCCAGAGGTACGATTCCTATAAGTATCCAGTTTTTGATAAACTGACTACCCAACAACTTGGATATTTTTGGCGTCCCGAAGAGGTGTCTCTACAGAAAGATCGTGGGGACTATCAAACTCTTCGTCCGGAGCAGAAGCATATCTACACTTCTAATCTGAAGTATCAGATCATGCTTGACTCAATTCAGGGTAGAGGGCCTGGAATGGCATTCATTCCTTACTGCTCTCTTCCTGAGTTGGAAGCATGTATGGAAGTGTGGGGATTCATGGAAATGATTCATAGTCGTTCCTACACCTACATCATCAAGAACGTCTATGCGGATCCCTCAGAGGTATTCGATAAGATCGTCACCGACAAGCGTATTCTGGAGCGTGCTAGCAGCGTTACAGAAGCATATGATGATTTCATCAACGGTGCTCAAACCTGGGGCAACGGACATATGTGGGAGAAAGATTTCAGAGATTCACCTACCGCACAATGGGAGATCAAAGATGTCAAGCGTAGACTCTACAGAGCAGTCGCAAACGTTAACATTCTTGAAGGTATTCGGTTCTACGTTAGTTTTGCTTGTAGTTTCGCCTTTGGTGAACTTAAGCTTATGGAAGGATCAGCTAAAGTCATCTCTCTTATCGCAAGAGACGAAAACCAACACCTAGCAATTACTCAGAATATTCTGAACAAGTGGAGAGCAGGTGATGATCCTGAAATGAAGCAGATCATGAAGGAAGAAGAAGAGTGGACTTATAAGATGTTTGATCGTGCTGTCAACGAAGAGAAGAAGTGGGCAGACTATCTGTTCAAGGATGGTTCAATGATCGGACTTAATGACAAACTTCTTCAGCAATATGTTGAGTGGATTGCTAATCGTCGTCTGAAAGCAATCGGACTGAAACCACAGTATGATATTCCCGCATCTGCTAACCCTCTGCCCTGGACGCAGCATTGGATCTCCTCTAAGGGACTTCAGGTTGCCCCTCAGGAGACTGAAGTAGAGTCCTATGTGGTTGGTGGTATCAAGCAAGATGTGAAAAAGGACACATTCAGTGGTTTTCAACTCTGATTGTTGCTATACATAAGGGGAGTAATATCCCCTTATATGCCACGTAATCAAATTACAGTTGCGGAGATTAGAACAAGAGTAGAGAAAATTAAAAATGAACTCTACTGGGAAGAAAATAAGTACGGTGAAGAAGCCAGAGGTTTAGCACATAAATACGTCAATATGGTGCTAGACGCTATCGATGAGTATCGAATGTGATTATGAAAATCCATGGTATTTTAAAGGATCACCTTTTGTATCTGAGGATATTGACGATCTGTACGGTTTTGTCTACCTCATTACAAATCTCAAAAATAATCGCCAATACATCGGTAGAAAATACTTCTGGCAGTTCAGAACTCCTAGAGGTAAAAAACGAAAAGTAAAATCAGAATCCGATTGGAAAAAGTATTATGGTTCTTGTCCAGAGCTTAAGGAAGACATTATCAAATTCGGCAAACAAAATTTTAGCAGAACTATTATCAGTGTTCATAAGACGAAGGGCAAAACTAATTTTGAAGAAACCAGACAACTCTTCATCAACGGAGTCCTTACAGAATCCCTTGACACAGGAGAACCCAAATACTACAATAGTAACATCCTCAGCAGATACTTCCGAAAAGACTACTATGGAAATGGAAACGGATGTGGTGATGCAAGCCCGTGATTGGGCAATCACCAGAATCGAAAAGATGGGAGCAACTGAATCAGTTGATCAAATCTATGACAGACTTGCAATGATGGATGAATGGTACGAGTGGTTCGATCTTGACAAAATGGATGGAATGGACTATATTGTACTCGAAGACACAACTCAAAACTCTGAATCAGAGATCTGAGTCTTCTTTCTGGGTACGTAGCATAATGGATAATGCCCCCGCCTTCTAAGCGGTAGATTGTAGGTTCGAGTCCTACCGTACCTGCCTCGCGGGATTAGTTCAGTGGTAGAACGTCAGCCTTCCAAGCTGAATGTCGTCGGTTCGAGTCCGATATCCCGCTTAACGGACTGGAATACATCCGTGCTCACATCTCCGAGAAAAAAAAGAATCGGAACAACAACCCATGTGAGAGAGAGGTGGGATCCCTCTTGAGCCTCCCCTGCTGACGAGCAGGGGATATTCCCCTTCCTCTATAGCTCAGTTGGTAGAGCAGGTGACTGTTAATCACCCTGTCCCTGGTTCGAGTCCAGGTGGAGGAGCCAGCAAGATTAGCTCAGCGGTAGAGCAATTCGTTTACACCGAATTGGCCGGCGGTTCGATCCCGTCATCTTGCATTCCCATAGGAGGACTATGAAAAATGATTACCGTCAGATGCAAAGAATGCAACACAGAACTTTGTAGTAATAATAAAACTCAAGTCTGTGGTTGCCCTAACATGATGTCTGTGCGTGGCGACAAAGTTTCTGCACAGGATCTTAGTAAGGTTGTTATGATTAATTCTGATAAGAAAAAGTTATCAGATAAAGTTCTTTCTAATCAAGATCTTGCATATCAAGAGCAGAGAAGAAAGAGAAAAGTTCGTAAGTTAGATTTCGATGTTAGATGAAGAGGCTTTGGCGTATCTGGGCAAAAGCATTAGGACGTAAAGATGGACGAGATGATAGAGAAGCAGATATTATTGCTTGCATACGCACCTTTATTCTTGTGTCTTACATGGTTAC
>Ga0213858_10000308_pt1 | contig 23497 bp, 39 predicted proteins | sample PICome_FD_160122 | JGI IMG/M metagenome (GOLD analysis project Ga0213858, IMG submission 160122) | Coastal seawater microbial communities near Pivers Island, North Carolina, United States - PICO245 | ecosystem: Environmental > Aquatic > Marine > Coastal | place: USA: North Carolina | collected... | reverse complement strand
TTTCTTGTCAATCTTCTTAAAAGTCTTTAAAGTCATGGTGTCTTATCCCTAACAGAGTTGATTATACTGAGTTTCTGAGGTCTTGTCAAGCCTACAAAAACATTCCTTTGTCGCTCATGTACTTGAGAGTCTCTTTCAAATTACCACGGTGGTCTAGACCAATGGAAATCTGTGGATACTCTGCTTCGTCGCCAAATTCTGCTTTGAATTGTTTATGGGTAAAATCAAGACCAAGTTTAAACTCTCTTACATCTTGATCACATGCTTCAAGAACCATGACTGCTCGTTCAGATTCTTGACCGCCGTTACCATACACTAGTGCTTGAATCATTTTTGTTTGTGGTTGTATTCGATTACAATTTTTCTGTGTTCTGTGGTACGGTCACAGCACTCAAAGTAATGTGCCTCACCACCCAAGAGTTCTTCAATTTTTTCTACCAAGTTCTTAGCAATATTCAGTTTAGTTGGTTCTTCCCAATTAGAACCTTCTACTAATTTAGTCACGCCTTCTAGATGGTTTTCTACAGCAATTTTTCTAAAGTTGTCATCGATCATTTTGCCACTTGTCAATTTGTTCTTGTGTGGGGACAATGATTCGGAAAGCAAGACCTTCCTCCTCAAACTCCTCATTCATTTTTTCATAAGTCTCTGGTGTAATCTTATTGACCTTCCACGATCCACCGACACCACCATCCATATTAACAATAATATCGTCAGTCACGTTGCCTCCAATCATCAGGTTTATCTTGTTTGAACCAGTCAATGATTTCATCCGCACCATCGAACCCTGTGCGGTAGTTAGAGGGGTCTGGATCGCCCAGACCCATCTTATTCATAAAATCGTCCATTGTGCCTTCCTGGATGTCCTGCGCCGCCTGACGGCGTGCTTTATTCAACCAGTCGCGTGCGGTGGTGTGTCTCTTAGCGAGTTTCTCCACCCAGATCATGTCGTCTAATTTTACTTCCTCCTTGTTTGCGATCTTCTTACAGATAAATTCGAGTCGTAGTCTGTATTGAGTAGATAGCATGTTAGTCCCGCAGTTTTAGTTCTAGATCTTCAAGGCGATGATACTCAGCATGTGCTCTTTCCTGTCGGTCGCACACAATGTCGAGAATATCCTCCATAATGATATCGTTATCTACGTAATCGTCAAGGTAGGTATCGATAGCTTCTTTGAGGTATCTATACCTGTGCCATTCCTTTGAATAGGGTTTGTAGTTCATGATAAAAGATCATTCAATTTATTTAGAGGTATAAAAAAGGGGCACCCTGAAACAGGGCACCCCGATTTGGTGTTCCGACTTTTGAAGCGACCGCACGAAAGATCGCATCACTATTTAGATCAGAAGGACCAAGTAACACCAACTTTGGTGCCATAACCGTTGTCAGCACCGTCGATGCCACCAGCGAAGGAGAGTTCGCCATAGATGTCGAGTGCTTCGGTAGCAGCAACGCTGCCATAGACCTTACCAGACAGAACGGTGTCAGATTCACCAGCGTCAGTGACAACGAAAGAAGGACCAGCCTGGATGCCGTAGGAGACAGCACCAGTGGATCCAGCGTAGCCTACGTGAGCGTCGGTCGTGGTTCCAGTGTAGTCCGATCCAGTGAAACCTGAGTTTGCCTCTACGTTAACGTAGGGACCTGCAAGAGCAGCACCTGGAGCAGCGAAAGCGACGGCTGCGGCAGCAGCAGCGAAAGCAGTTTTGATCATTTTTGTTTTCCTTTGAGTTACTTGCGGAATGGTTACCCGCAGATGTTGGATGAGGTTTTCCCCATCGCATGAATACAATTTATCAGGGTTGCAAGGAAAAAACAACCCCCCTTGTGCCAGTTTGCGATTAGGATTTCCTAACAATCAGTTAAGTTTAATTAATGCACCCTTGATAGTAACGTCCCCAACTGCTGTTACTGAGAATGCTGCGCCAGCAATCTGTGTTATCGCAGCTGTTGCTGTCTGTGTGAGTGCTCCTCCCGCTGCCATTGTCAATGCAGCACCTGCAGTGATTGTAGTAGCACCACCACCTGTTACTGTGTTCGATCCGCCTGCGGTGTTGTCAATTGCTCCACCAGCAACCGAACTGATAGCACCGCCTGCTTTATTACTAATGAAATCAGCAGCATCGTATGTCTGACCACCAATAAGAGTCTTGACAGCATATGATGAATCTCTTGCTTTAATCAAAGGAACTTTGAAAGGGTTGCCTGCCACAATGTGTTGCTCACAACCACCAACTAGAACTTGATAATCTCCTAGGATATTATGACCGATGTGACCAGGAGATACGATATTAACACTAGCACGAGGATCGAAAGATAGAGTGCTATCTTCTCCAACACCAAATGTCATTCTCTGTCCAATGATAATCTCTTTATCGTTGTTTGTTATTTTCTCAACGTTACCAGCAACCATGGAGATAGCACCACCGCCTGCTGATCCTGCTTGGATAAGAACTTGAGACCCACCAATCAGCATTAGTTCTTCTTCTGCTGTAATGATAATCTTTTTCGCTTTAATGTGCCTTTCTGATCCAATAGCATCTTCTACAACATCACCGTATGCAATAACATTGAGTGCCTCTGAATCGTCTTCACCTGTTCCTTTATTATACTCAATGTAAGATTTTGCATTATGCTTTTGCTGCTGACCATTGGTGAAAATACATAGTTTTCCACTGCCAGCACCCTTCTCAACGTTCTTCTCCCCACACCTGAGGACAATCTTACCATCAGATTTTAGAGAAATGAATCCACCATTGTCTGATGGACCATCGATCCTAAGTGCTCCAGAACTTTTGTCTGGCAGTTGTCTTTCATAAATCTCAGCACCAGTTAATGTGCTCTTCTGCCATGTCCTATATTTTGGTCCGCAACCAAGTTCTTGAGACTCGTCAGGGGTAGTCTGCGTAAAGACAGTTTTTGGGTATGCTGATGCTGGTATTTGATAAGACATTATGGACAATCAACGTATCTGCCAGTTCCAATCTTAGTGGAACCAATTGTGGTGAGTGCAATAGTATCTAGACATCTCATGGAAGGTAGCAATCTAGCACCAAATCCTCCACCACCAACAATGATAATCTCGGGGAACGTATCGTAGGTTCTTGTTCTATCAATAACTCTTCCGCCAATGACTAGTCCATCATCATTGATAACTGCTTCGGCAACATCATCTCTGCCATCAACATAAATTGTTGGTGCATCTGTGTATCCATTTCCTGGTCTAATTAAGGTAAATGTATCGATGATACAGCGAACATTTGCAGATTCTGCAGTATTTAATTTGTAACCAAATCCACTTGTCTTGACTCGAATCTCTGTAATAAATCCATTCTCATCGAGTAATGGAGTAGCAGATGCTCCTCTACCTTCACCACCAATGAAAATGTAAGGAGGTTCTGCCCAAGGGGATCCTGGATTGTCAATAGGAATATCAATGATTCCTCCGCCTGGATCTGTGATAATTTTTCCTGGATCTACAGAAGGCAAATTAAATTCAATAGGAGCATTTTCTGGAGTCTCTCCTTCACCTTCGTCCAGATCACCAAAATCATCTGGACCATCACCATTATCTTCCGCTGCAGTAACTAGAACATCAACAAAGTTTCCAATACCCGTTAGAACAAATCTAAGAGTCTCTTCTTCTTCAACTACACCGTCTTCTTCTAGTCCAACAGTGACTTTACCTTGGTTGTTATTGATTACAAAAGATCCTGCTAGATCTCCTCCAATAATGTCTTCCTCTGTTATACCATCACCAGTCAAGTTATAGTATAGAATCGTGCCGTTGGGCACATTCTCGGTAGTAATTGTATATACAACAAATTCTCCCTCTTTGACAACAGATTTATCTGCAGTAACACTGTAAGTCTCAGTGTTGCCTACAACACCTGGATCTGGAGCAGGAACTCCCTCAGTAGGAATTACTGTTTTCGCTTCATCGGTAAATGTTTCTTGCAACTCTGTTTCAGGATTGAAAGGTTGTGGGTCATATGGATTGTATGGTTCCTTCTTATCTTTTTCAGTAATCGTACATTTAGCGATGTTTCTGATAAAAGATGTCTTATAGTTTAATTCTGGAGAATTGCGTGACAGTTTGATGTAGAAGTATTCATCACCCTCACTTTCAAGATCAAATAGCGTGGTGACAGGAATTTTTTTAGATGTCTCTCCTGGAGCAAATCCAAGAATACCAGACAATTCAAAATAATCAACTCCTGCTGTTGCAGTTCCTTTGGAAACAAGAGTTTTATATTTTACAGAAGATGCGATGTCAGTAATTCCACTTCTAGTGACAATGAAGTTACCCTGCTGTGCTTCTTTTACTTCAATATCTTGAATATCATAAGTGATTGCAGGTCCGCCTGATACTGTTGTGCCATCAGCATTTGTTGTAGTTCCACTAGTTACTGTTGGTAGAGGAACTCCTCCAGTAAATCCTACAGTTGTAACTGCTAGAGTATTTCCTGTATATGCCTCATCACAAACATACTGTGTATAATCTGCACCTGTTGCTGGGAATAAGTTATCAATATCACCTAGTAACTTATCTAAGAAATCTTCGTCTTCGCCATCATCGGGTTCTTTCTTCTCTCCACTTGTGCATACTGACTTATACTTCGCACAAGTTTGATCTGGACCAGAACAAGAAATACCAAGTAGATCTAAGACAAAATTAACTGCTCCACCAAGAATGTTTAGTGGTGCTGCAATAGCACCAAGAATAGCTTGGAGAGGTCCCAAAACAGATGAAAGAACTTCTTCCATCAATGCATTCATTTGAGACATGATACCATTGACCAGAGCATCAATCTGACAAGCAACTGCTCTGTAAATTTGATTCACCAATCCCATTAGAACATCAGTTAGCCATGCCGCCAATCTTTCACCAAGATCTGCCATCTTACAACCAAGGTCTTTCAACATGTTGTTGAAAAACTCAGTAACAGGTGTCAAGATGTTTCCAGTTTCAGATGGGAATAATGTTGCTTGAATGAGATCTTTAACTGCGTTCTGTAATTTCTCAATAATAAAACCTTTTACTCTAGCAACAAAACTGGATATAACTAGAGTTGCCTTGCCAATATATTTTCTAGCAATGTCTATTCCATCGTTAATAGCACCAGTTGCGGGACTTACCAAATAAGTTCCAATGTTTCCGTTATTTCTTTGAACCTCATACAAAAACTCACCAAGAATGGTGGTCATTTTTGCGTTAATATCTTGATTGGAGCATTTTTCTGCTACAGACTGACACCAGTCTTCATCTTCCTCTCCAATAACTTTTCTGGCAGGAACATTTACTCTAGGGTTTCCATCTCCGTCACATGTTCCGTCTGGTAATCCACCAGTTCCAGTATTCTTACCTGTATCAGATGCACCCGCTGTTTGTCCATAGTTCTGAGTGGTTCCTGTTCCAGATTGTTTCTGAATGGGAGAACCAGCATCTGCCTCATTAATTTGAGGAATTGCAGTAGTAAATGGCGGTGTTTCAGGTGTTCTTTCTACAAATACTTTTGTAGCACCTGGGGTCATGCCAATGGACCCCATAATAATTGGTTTTTGTTTTTCTGTATCTAGATAAAATCCAATAACCCAGCATCCAATTTCAAGTTGATGATGACCGCCACCACTGTTGCCAGGAATATATGGAATATTCACTGGCATCATCATTGTTGCCCATGGCAGATCCGCAGTGCTGACTAGTTCAGGATCACCTGGATGATCCCCAACAATTCGCACTTTGCATCTATAACCGCCCTTGTTATTTACTTCATCAGAAGCGGTTCCCTCAACTTGTCCTACCCACCAATTGAAACCATCATTACCAATTCGTTGGGTAGGAATAATGCTGGATATAATATTATCCATACTAATCAGTTGTCATGAATTTTACACTCTGGTGCGCCTGGTTCTTGATCACAGTAGAGTTCTAGTGGTGTGGGATCGTGATGATCTCCTGCCTCAATCTCTTCTTTATGATGTTCAACCCACTCTTCAAGGTCATGTAGTTCGCCCTCAATATGACGACGTGCCTGTGGAGATGTATTTGGATTGTCCAAAATCTCCTTGTCCTTTGCGATGTGCGCTTCGATGTTTTCCATGTGTAGTACCTCCTTTGGTTATTTAGTTACCATGATTAGATTCTACATCACCATAGGAATCTCGCATTAATCTTAAGGTTGTTATAAACCTTCCATTTAGTCCTGATGTAGAATCATAAGTGTGAGTAACTTCTTGTATCAAATAGACACCGCTACTCTCTTGGTCATATGGTTCATCATCAACTCTTGCAGCAGGAGCTTTATTGACCAATTTAATGTCAATAGTATCTCCAGCACAAATTTCAGAATTACCTGGAATTACAACCGTAGCGAGTTGATGCTTCAAAAGTTCATAGCGCATGAGCGACTGCGCTGAAAAGTGTTTATGAAAGTCACAAAACTCACTGGGAGTATCTGCTCCATCTTCCTCTTCATAAGATGCAATTCCTGGTTCATTGTACCATGATTCATGATCTAACAATGCAGAGACAATCCTAGTTGGGTAATCCGAAACATTCTTATCACCAAATGATATCAATGACGGAGTATTTTGTACTCCAAGGTGCTTCATTTCTTTGTATGCATCCTCAACACTATAGTGATACTCATGATACTGTCCAGTCGAATGATTGAAGAAAACCATCAAAGTAGAATATTTTCCTTTTCTCATTGATGACATTACATCAACTTCAGAACCAAATGTTGCCTGAGAAATTGTAAATCTGTCATCGGCACCATCACTCTTGTTTGCTGGTTTCTCGATGTATGGTCCCCAAGTATCTTCGTCCTCTGTCTTTAACAAACTATCTACAGAGAAGAAGTTGTAACCTCTTCTGTTCTCCCAGAAAAAATATCCAGCACTACCAGACACAGTTTCTTTTTCATTACTGGTAGCACTTCCACTAGAACTACCAGATGATGGAGTTCCACCAGATTCAACACTTTTGACTGCTAGAGAAGAAATGATGTCAAATGGTCTTCTGTTAGTTGGCAACATTTTCATAGCAAACTTTGTTGTTGCACTTTCTGGATAGATATTCTTCTCTGTCTTTAGATCTTCTCTGAGAATTTTTTTAATAATATCATCTGGTTTTCCAGTCAGTGGTTTCACTAATCTAATGCATTCGTTGTTAAGTGCTTCTACAGAAATTAGACCCAAAGTATATGATTGTGTTTGGTTTTTTGCATATCTATTACCAACTTTCCAGACAACCATCTGATACTCTGTTGGTTCTTCGCTAGAACTAGTCTGAACTGTAACTACAACAGTCTCTCCACCCTGAATTGGCAGATCATTCAGAAATCCAGCACTATCGACAACTGTCAAGGTAGCAGCAACAAATGGACTAGTAATACTTTCAACATACGAGAAAGTATTGACCATTTGTTTGATATCGTATCCCTCTGTTTCGCCAAGTTTGGCGATAGCAACACTTTTCAGAGAAAAATCTGATGTAGTTTGTTTTTCTTCCATTATGCTAACGTTCTAAGTCTCAGTTCAGTAAATGCAGCGGTGCCTGTATCATTCATTCCAATTCCAGCAGAAACACCGTTTGGATTTACTCCTCCACCAGATGAATCGGCAGTGGTATAGTAGTTATTAATGATAGTTGGAGTAGGTGTGGCAGCACCTGCTCTCGCAACTTGTGCTGATGTTGCCATGATTGGCGTACCAGTATTTGGATTGGATGCTTGTGGTTCAAAACTCTGGGAGGACATACCACTAGGAGATGCCCAACCAAAACCATCAAATTGTCTTACTTTACCATCCATATTAACCAGATCGCCTGTCTTATATTTTGCCTTGGGATCATATTTTGGTATCTGTCCTGCTCCTGCTTGAATACGTTCAAAGTTAGCAACAGAATCTGCCCATGACATGTGTGCTTTGTTTCCAGAAGAAAACTGATCCATATATGTAGAATCAGCAGTTCCACCTAATCTATTTGCTGCTTTCTGACCTTGTGGCAGTCCTCTCCATGTAGGAGCTAGTTTAGCAGCAAACTTAGCAGCAGACATATTTCCAGATAAGTAATCGTCTAATCCATGCTGCTCTTGCAGCATCTTGATTGTTATATCATCCTGAACTTCTGGGGTGAAGAGTGTATCTGCATTATATCCAAATCTTTTTGCTCTGTCTAAAATAAACTCAGGCATATGCTGATATCTACCAATAGCACCCTGAGCATTATCGTGCAACCACCCAATAGTCTTCTCTGTTGCTTTACCAGGAGTTCCTCCACGAGCAGTGTTGAAAACATCGTAACTTCCATTCGATTCTACAGATGCAATCACGTCAAGAACACCTTTTGCACCTGTTGAATTCAGAGCAGTACCACCCTTTCTTCCTCCACTAACTGGAGGTGGTGGTCCTACCATTGGAGTAACAGGACTACTGTTGGGAGTATCATCACCACTACGGTTTTTAAATGGATTGAAGAAGTCAAAAACTTTCATGTACAGTTTATCTTTAGCAAATAAACGGAATCCTTCTGCTTGAACCTGTGCAACTTCTTTCTTTCTTCTAACCTGTGCATCAACAAATGCATCACCAAACATCTCAAATGTTTTCCTACCTTTAGATCCTTCTAGTGGGAAAACGCCTTCTGCTTGTCCAGTTTCACCAACTAAACCCATCGTGGGTCTTGTAATAATACCACCTTGTGCGAATGGTGTTACACCCAAATCTCTTGCTAATAGGAAACCATCAATACCTAAACTAGCACCAGCACCAACACCAGTGGCACCCATGACACCAGAAGCAATTTCAAGACCAGCACCTAAGAAGTCTCCTTCCAGAGCACGTTGAATACCAAAAGCAATACCAGCAAGACCAGCAATAACTGGAATCTTTTTCAGTACAGATTTACCGAAACTCTTTCCAAGAGCTTTTCCAGCAAGTTTCGCTGTCGCTGTATTAGTTGCACCCTCAGCAAGAACTTTACCAGCACTAGGGAATTGATCTGCTACAATTTTTGCTGCCTGCTGCTTTGGCACACCCTCATCTACAAGACGTGCTAGCATCTTTGCACCATCTACAGCATCATCACCAGTTGCAGCAACATTACCAAGTTGTCTGACACCATCAACTTCTAATGCTTCTCCAAAGTTTTTCATCGAAAAACTCTTTTTCCTAGCTATTTTAGTAGCAGTTGTTATATCAGCACCTGCTCCCAGTGCTCTAGCGCCAGTAGCAGCTCCAGCAACCGCACTAACTGCTGTTTTACTTGATTTAGCACCAGACACCATTGATTTAACAATAGGAGCGGCTTTTGCAGATCCAAGCACCATTTTTGATGCTACATTAGAAATCTTACTAGAGTTTTTGCCAATCATTCTGGCAATGTGTGCTGGTGTTGTAATACCAACCTTCGAAGCTGCTAATAATGCTTTCGGACCAGTAAGTGCCTTAACAGATTTTGCAGCTGTTTGAGCACCCTTAGCAGTATATCTACCAGATCCTAATAATCTTCTTGCAAGAGTTTTTGCAGCATCACCACCATCAAATCCACTAAAAGGTCCACCACCACCGCCACCACCAGTACCACCAGCAGGAGGAAGTTTTTTGAATTTTTCTGCTCTTAGATAACCAGAAAGATCACTACCTCTTTCTAGGTCTCTCTCTTCTGCTCTAGCAAGTGCTCTATTTGCACGTCTTTCATCACGAGCTTCACGCTCGTTATGCATAGCAACTTGCTTTGATGTCTGATCTTTAGTTAGAGCAGTTAGAGCAATAATTGCTTCGGTATTCCTATTAACAGCGGCAACGATATCAATACCACTATCATCTCTATCAACTCTACCTGCTTGGAAAGCAGCAATTCTTGCAGATTTACTTAGATATTCTCCAGTGCTTGCGTCAATTCCTTCATTTACTGCTTTATTGAAGAAATTTGAATCACTCAGTGGTTTTGCTTGAGCAGTAGAACCAAAATCTGTAAAAGCACCACCCTTTCTGGTTGATGGACCTCCTGCAAGATCAGGATTGCTAGTTCCTAAGTATCTTTGTTCTTTTCTATCAATATTAGTAGCATTTCTGCCAACAATTGCAGTTTTTGCTGCCGTATTAACGATACCCGCCTTTCTGGGAATAATAGCACTTGCGCCAGAACCAGTCAGTAATTTTGTTGTAGAACCACCAAGCATCTTTTGTGCTCCTGGTGGTAACTTTGGGACTTGTCCAGCTCCTAGTTTATTCTGGATTTCTTCTACACGAGCATTAATAACACGAAATTGCCTGTCCTTTTTTTCACCGTCGCGCTGCAACCATTCGGCAAGTTGTCCAAATAAAGGACTTTCGCCTGCTACTTCTTGTGGTGTAAGAAAACCGTGTGCCATTACTACCTTGCTGCTGCTTCTTGTTCTTTTTTGACTTGATCTAGGTATTGCATGAGGAGACTAGTATAAACTTGTCTCTCCCAAGGCATCATATTTTCAATTTCACTCAAACTATATTTATGGTGCTGCATCAAGGCGAAATTAGTTTTGTAGTACCCTTCCAAAGTATTATGGAAGAGTGCTATCCGAAAAAATTCGCTAACCCCTGAATTACAAATTCATTTTCAACTCCAGTATTTGGATTTGTCACTTTAATAGTGTGTTTTAGCGTAGGTGCGTGTTCAAAGAATTGCTGGAGTTTCTCAAATTGACTATTTGTCAATCCTTCGACAAATTGAACAAATTCTTTCTTTGAAGTTGTAGAGTTGTCATATACATCTTCACCATCAAAAATTTGATCAACACATTTTGCTATAATCTCCAAAATACTATCAGCACTTGATTCTGTGCCAGCAATAGACACTTTGACAAATTCATCAAATGACGGATATTTCATAATCACGCCCATTGAGTCAGATAACATAATTTTGTTGGTATGTCCTTCTGGTTTATCAACCTGAACATCAGTCAAGTTCAAATTATACTTGATTTGAGTTTCGCCGTCATCTTCACATGTTAGCAGCATTTCAACAACTTCGCCAACTGACACAGCACGAATATTGAGGAAAATATACTCCAAATCGAAAATTGCTAAATCTTCAAGTTTTACTCTTGACTGAATACAACCTTTCAAGAGTGTTCTGACAGCATCTTCAATTGTTTTTTCATCCTTTGTCTCAAGTGCCATCAAAAGCACTTTTTCTTCTTTTACGACAAATGGACGATATTTGATTTTTTTGCCATTAGATGGAATTTCCAACTCATAGGTTGGAAGCACAATTTGTGGTAATGCCATTATGTTTAGACCAGATCATATGTATATTTAGCGCGACTTTTAGACCCAAAAATTAGCGGAAAAAATTTTCCCACTTTCATGGAATCAGTCTTCCGTTTTTGGTCTCCAAAATTCAGAATTTGTAATGTCATTTTTAATCACATGATGTCTCATGTAAGAGAACTGTGCTGTTACCTGAGTGATTTGACTCGTTCCAAATTGTAGAGGCACAGCATCGATAGCGTATGGATATGCTTTCTCTAAAATGTATGTAATAGGTGCTCTTTGTGTGGCAGATGATGGACCTTGTTCTGTCTTTGTAATAGCAATATCACAAACATAATCATCTCTATATTTCAAACGAACATTTCTATTCTCTGGAAATTTTGTATCCTGTCCAAATGCGTCAGACTGCATTGCAGTGTATGATTGCCCTGTCTTATTCTCTCCCATCTCACCATAATTTACATCACCCGAAAAAATCAAGTCTAACCAATCTTGCAGATATTTTAATGAGGTCATGTTAGCATCACACATGAAACCCAACTGAAACTCAGTAAATACTCTTGTGTGTGGATAACTTACAGAACCACTGCCAACATAAATGCCAGTTGTCTGACCTTGTGCGGTATTAGTGTTAGGCAACTGTGCTTCATTGCAGAACATCTCAAAGTAATCACTAGTACCACTGACCCCATAGGATCCACCAGGAATGTAAGTTAATCCTGCTGGTGGATTAAGAAACTTTACGATAAAGTTATTACTGAACGACATTCCGCCGTTCGCTGCCATGGTTGATAACAGGCGATCTATTGACACGCTAAATACCTATGTTGGTCCTTCTATATTTATGGCGTACTCTGGATTTTACAAACCTGTAAATCCTGGTAAGTATCGTGGCAATCCAACTCGCATCATTTATAGATCATTATGGGAACGAAAGTTCATGGTGTTCTGTGATAATAATCCCTCGATAATAGAGTGGGGGAGCGAAGAGGTTATTATACCTTACCGTGCTCCCGATGGTAGAGTGAGGCGATACTTCCCAGACTTTTACATCAAAGTAAAAGAAAAAACTGGTAAATTAACCAAATATATTATCGAGATTAAACCCAAGAAACAAACAAACCCACCGAATGAGAAAAACAAAAAAACTGCTGCCTATCGTAATGCTGCTCTGACATACGCAAAGAACTACGCAAAGTGGTCCGCTGCGCGTGAGTATTGTGAAGACAGGCAGATGAACTTCTTAATACTCACCGAAGATCACTTAGGAGTCTAGAACAATGGCAACAGGATTTGCATCTATCCAGCGTAACTCGGTCAATAAAGACCCTGGATATAAAACTCTCTTCGAGAGAATAAATGCACAAACAGGAGGAGAAAAGAAATCACTCTCTTGGTATCGTAATGCGGTAAAAGCAGAAGCAAGTAAATACAAAAAGAACTTCAACAAATATATCCTGGACGAAAAGTTTGATAGAGTTGGAGCAGCACAAGAGCAAGATAAAAATGAATTGCGTAAATATACAGTAGCAGGTCATCTGTATATGTTTGAGTACAAGGCAAAGATGAAGTGGTTGCCTTACTATGACAGATTCCCTCTAGTATATTGTATTAAAGCACCAGGAAAAAATGAATTTTGGGGTGCTAACCTACATTATCTATCTCCAAAGAAAAGATTGATTACTGTAAAGAAACTAATTCAAGGCAGAGTTGATATACCTAAGGTATGTTTCCATAAATATCTTAGTAACCATGTAGAAGGTCTATATCTTGACCTCGCCGCTGATGAATGGGACACTGCCGTTCTGCTGCCAACCGAGGACTACGTGAGAAATATCAATGGAATGGTATTTCCTATTGACAGACAAACTGTTTGGGAAGATACTGATGATAAATTCTACGATAAAATCACGGGTAAGAGAGCAGTGAGAGGATACGGCACCAAACAATCAAGGGAGATGGCTAAGTAATGGGAAACTTTTCCGCACTTGGACTAAATGATGATGCATTAGTAAATAATGTACCAAAACAACCAGGAACTGAGGGAGCAACCACTAGTACAGAAGCTTCTAAACTAGATGGATCAAAAATCCCTCAATACTGGTTATATACTGGTGGAAAATGGACTCAGATCTCTGCAACAAAATATCAGGATTTAAATCCAAACACAGCATCCTATACCGTACTAGCTGCTCCAAATATGGGCAGCACTACAAGCGCCCATAGGTATCCAAAAGATGCTGCGATGGCAGAGGATACAGATTATGTGTTGTTTGAATTCTATGAGTATCAACCACCATTCCAAGGAATTAATAGAGGATCTACTGCAGCAGGAAGTTCTGGTAGTGCAGCATACAATCAAAGTGTAAGTGATCAACAATTTTACACGAAGACTAGTTTGAACTCGGTTATCTTATACATGCCTGAGGATATCTCCACAGGATATAAAGCAAACTGGAGTGGTAAGTCTTTTAGTAACATTGGTAGAGATGCATTGACAACTGCATCTTCGTTGTCAGATGGAAAATTTATAGATTCACTTGAAAATGCTGGCAACACTGCAAGCACTATGTTGAATCAAATCATACCCAATCTAGGAGAGAAATCAATCTCTGCAGTTATCAGTAAAATTACTGGAGAACAGATTGGAAACAATGAAATCTTTGCAGCGACAAGAGGTGTAGTTCTAAACCCAAACGTTGAACTATTGTTCAGTGGTATTGATCTTAGAAACTTTTCGTTGAATTATAAGTTAGTTCCTAGGAATGCAGAGGAAGCAGGTGAAATTAAAAACATCATTAATTGTTTTAGAAAAGCAATGCTTCCAACTTTCGCACAGTCAGGAGACATTCCATTCTCATCTGAAGAAGCTCTCCAGAACAACTTCATTCGAGTTCCTAATGTCTGTAGAGTATCCTTTATGAAAGGTGGTGGTCTGAATGAATTTGTACCACAATATAAGATGTGTGCTATCACAGAAGTTGATGTGAATTACACTCCTGACGGAACCTATGCTACATATGGTGACGGTAACATGGTTGCCATCGGTCTTTCACTATCATTCCAAGAGACCAAACTTATCTTTGCAGACGAAGTAGAGAAGTACTAATGTTTTTTTCACTAGTTCCCAACATCTCATACGATGAGAAACCAATTAGTTATCCGTTCTCAGAGTCGGACTATGTAACTGCGAAGAATTTCTTCCGCAGGTACAAAATCAATGATGATGTGTTCTCATACTCAGTCATCTTTAGAAAATATACTATCATTGACAATGAGAGACCAGATAGTCTAGCAAAGAAAGTATATGGCAATCAGTTTTATGATTGGGTCATTCTCCTAACAAACAACATGATTAATGCACAATATGATTGGCCACTATCAAACTATGCGTTGTCTAAAGTTCTAGAGAGCGAGTATGATGATCCCTATGGAACCATAAGACACTACGAAACTTATGCGATAGGACAATACTCAGATGGCACTCGTGTTGATGAGACATTCTACAACAGCACACACAAACTAAACATCGATGGTTCTGTTGTAATAAAAAATGGTAACGAGATTTGTCGTCCCGTTACCATTGCTGATTATTATTCTGCTGAGAATGAGAAGAAGAGAGAAATCTATCTACTCAAACCAGCATATTTCAGACAGTTTGTTGATGACTACAGAAAGAAAAACATTTATAAAAAATCTGGAAGTTATATCAACCAGAGACTAAAGGCAACTGGATGACTTTTTCGGGCAAAAATTTGCCCGAATTTTTTTTCCAGATTTATGGAATTCAATCTTCCAATTCCCAGCAAGTAGAGCGTGCTAACTCTGGGTTTTTTTGTAGTGCTCTATGAACATGTCCATGGACATCTGTCTCTAGAGTATGATGTGCTCTGGTGTGGATCAATTCAATCAATCCCAGCGACCCACAGATCAATAAGTTCATGACAGTGAGTGGGTGAAAGATAACCGAAGCAATCTTTTTCATCGGGTGAAGTAGCGATCCATACGGAGTTTAATGTAATACATTCCGATGACCCAGAGGGAGAAGAGAAATCCTTCTCCATATGACATGGAATTCCAAGCGTGAACTACGTCCATTATTTAAAAAGCAAACTGTAATAAGTAGCGACAACTAAGAGGGTCAAGCAGACCCTCTCGTAGTTCCATCTCACTCTTCAGCAAGGCGAGCGAAGTAAGACAGGGCATCGTCATCATCGACAACTGCCTCTTCCTTGACGGGAGAGGGAGCACTCATCTGCTGACGGAACGATGACTTAGGCGTGATGTCAGCATCGTTGAATCCACCAGTAGCAGCGACAGGTTCATACTCTTCATCATCAACAGTGGGAGCAGCAGCACGTTGTGCAATGCCAAGCACCATGTTCAGACGACGCTCAAGATCCTCGTAGGACTTGAACTGATCCTTGGCAGTGAATGCCTCAAGGGAGTGCTCAGTCTTCCAGGTTGCTTCCAGTTCATCATCGTCTGCACTGAGAGCAGAGACAGAATCAAACTCAGAAGAATCATAGTTCCAGTAACCTGCAACCTTCTTGATCTTCAGCTTGAAGTTAGCACCTTCCCAAAGGTCAAAGACATTCACAGGTTGCTCATCCTGAAACTCTGGTTGCATGGCAGCGAGGATCTTGTCATGGATCTTCTTGCCATACTTGTAGAGGAACACCTTGCCCTCGTTCTCAGGGTGCTTAGGATCCTTCACGACATAGATGTTGCTGTAGTATTGCAGCTTACGCTTCTGCTTACGAGCAGTCTCTTTGTCTTCATCACTACCGCTGTTCCAGAGACGGCGATTGACTTCACCAACGGGATCCTTCTCGTTGAGAGTGGTCAGGGAGTTCTCGATGTACCAACCACCAGGACCTTGGAAGGCATGGGAATACACCTTTGCCCAGGGGATGGTCTCACCTTCAGGTGCGGGGAGGAAACGGATAACTGCATACCCGTTGCCAGAAGCGTCAACCTCTGGTTTCCAGAAACGCTCATCAACGTTCTTGCCGCTGGATGATTTCTCAAGTTCCTTCTGCAGGTACTGGAAATTGTTCTGGGATTTACGCTTAAGATCTGCGAATGACATTTAGATTACCTCGGATTAGTTTGGATTTGGTTTGGATGTTGGGTCTTACGTACAGTCAAGTCTCCCTGACTCATCTGCCCAACGAAGTTAGTATAACAGGTGGCAGGTCAGGCGTCAATCCTGTGTGCCACTTTCGAGTTTGTCCTTCATCATCTGGACTCGCTCGGTCAGTTCATCAAACATCTGTTCGATGGTGGTGCCTGGTGTAGCACCAAGCATAATAATACCCTGCTTCATGGTCTCTAGCACAGACACCGCCTCAGGATCGTCACTTAACTTAATACGGAAGTAAAAAGTTTTCTGTTTATCAATTAGTTCTAGTAGTTTCTCAAAGTATTCTAGTTTTCTTGCATCATCCAGGATGACAAAATTCATAGCAGATCTGAAACAGAACTGCTGTAGTTCCATCATCTCTTGGATGTCACCACGGACTAATTCGGATTGAAAGAAGCTCATACTAGCATTAACTTAGCTCGACTTGTTTTTTTCATGAAGTTGAGTTGCTGTGCCTCATGACGGAGTTTTTCCTTCAGAGGTTTGCTGATCAACTTTGATACACTATCTATTTCAATTTCATTCACCTCGCAATAGTGGATAACCGAATCAATATAATTCATGTCTGGATTGTGCAATGCAATCTTCTCCACTTCCTGCGAGAATTTCGCAGCGGTCATAAATCTATCCTCTAATAATTGTTTTTTCTCCATACCGTTCTTGATACTCCGCGATGTAACTCATTAGTTTCATGAAATATTCTTTCTTAGGTGGAAGCACCTTAACCTGAGTTTCTCCGTTTTCACAAGCAACGATTGTTACGAGTTGCTTAACACTCAACCCGTAATTTTCTTGGAGCATACATGCGTATGCAGTTTCCTGAACGAAGTAGTCGTAAAGATATTTTTCACGCTTGGGTTCGACGGCAGTCTTAAAATCAATTATAGACAGCACTCCGTCATACTCAGCGATACAATCGACACGCCCTGCTAACTCTAAATGTTTAGAGTAGAGCGCCGCTTCCTGTAAGTAAATATTATTTATGCGGTCTAAAATATCCCTAGAATGCTGGAACATTAGAACGGGAAGCGGAAACTTACTGTACTTCTTCAGGTCGAGATTATTATTGAAGTAATCTTCGACAATGGAGTGATACTTTGTTCCTCTATTGGTAGATCTTTTAGAGATGTTGTTCGCTTTGTCTTCGCCAACACGGGCACGCCATCTAGCAATGCCCGCCATCTTTTCTTTGTTGTTACTAATCACTGTGGTGACAGATGGAAACTTATCTCCTGTTGGTGTTAGATAGACACGCTTACCATCCACCATCTCAGCAGACATCTCAATAGGATCTAGTCCCACATGATTAAACAACTTCATAGACCTAGGTTGAGTTTGTTGATAATGTAAGACTTGACGAGACCAGAACGAACGATATCATCGATACCAAATTCAACCAACGAAAACTCTTCCATGTTCTGGAGGATGCGTTGGAAGTCAAGGATACCTGATCGCTCACTGATCTTTTGCAGGTCAGTCTGTGCTGCGTCACCACAGAACACAATCTTACTGTCCTGACCAACACGAGTGATGATTGAATCAAGTTCATGGAAGTTCAGATTCTGACACTCGTCAATGATAACAATACAGTTATCAAGAGTGGTGCCACGAATGAAACTTGTGCTCCAGAACGAGATAGTTTCCTGTGCCTTGAGGTTTTCATACAACATCTCAAAGGAGTTGTCATCAGGCATCTCGAACATAGATTGTACCATGTTCTTGTAAGGAATCTGATAGAGAGAAGACTTATCCTCGTGATCTCCTGGCAGGAAACCAATCTCTCTAGTAGCAACTAGAGAACGAACAAGATAAACCTTTTCGTATGGTGTGTATTCATTCAGCACATCCTTGAGTGCTTTATAGAGAGCAACGAATGTCTTACCCGTTCCTGCTACACCATAAGCATAGATCATCTGCCCCTTGTCCCACTCGTCAAACATAATCTGTTGATTATGAGTGAGAGGTTCGATAGGAACCATGTATGCCTCATCAATAGGCTTACGACGCTTCTTCTGCTTGGCAGTCATGCCTTGTCCTGGTGCTTTCACAGTCTTCTTTCTTGGTGGCATATCAATTGTACTTATCGTGAATGGTACGGTTACGGGGAGCATGTGCCCCGATTTTGTTAGAGATGATGTCATGGAAACCAGGATGAGTTTTCTTCATCTTGTCTCTCCAGTCACCGACCTCACCAGATCCAGCACAACCCTTGGACCAGTCTTTGTCCCATCCTGGGTTGTCCTTTCTCCATTGTTCGTATTCTTTCATGGACATGTAGAGTTCTTTAGTCTCTCCAGTCTCTAGATTTTTAACAGGATATGTAGGCATTAATTCCACTCCAAAGCTTCAGCACAAATAGGAAATTGTTCGCAGAACACACGCTTAGCATCATTAGCAATGTCCATGTGTTCTTTCTGCGTACCATTAGCGGAACGCAAATCTATATAGTGGATCCATGACCGCACAGATCCCGTCATGTAGATTTTTGTGGGCACGGCGAGGGGAAGCACAAAACGCGAACACTCCTTTGCGATTCCCATCTCAAGCATGTGCTTGTAGATATCCATGGCACTCTGGAAGTGACGCTTGATAGTGATCTCAAGTTCTTGCTTCAAGAAAGGATCAACATCATCAATAGAGTTCTGACGGTTCTTTGTATCCTGACTGCGAAGATCAAACAGAGGGATCTCTTCTGCCAACATAGAACTGTCAGCATACCGCTGGGAAAACTCTTGATATGTGAACGAACGGTGACGCAAAATTTGAGCTGCGATTCCCCTGGTAGTTTCAATCTCCAGGGTCATATGTGCCTGCTCAAACACAGACCAGTGGTTGTGCTTGATACAATACTTTAGCAGACCAGCGACCTTAGGATTCTCCTGGTTGTTCGGATTGCTCACTCTCGCCACGTACCCCATCGTCTTTTCTGCGTCTGGAGTTACTGTTACCAACTTCACTGAATTCATTACTAAATCCTTTCTCCTGCTTGCGTTTGATTTGTTTGGCTTTCAGTGCTATTTTAGCACGAACTAACTGCATTGCCATGTACTGCAGTTCCTCCTCTGTATAAAGATTAGGGTTCTTCTTTGCTTCTTTGATTGCTTTCTTTGCTAATCTAATTTGATCTTTTAGACGGGTCATAATAGGCTTTGTAATAGGCAACGATGCCATCGGTTCTCATGTTTCCTTGAGATACCCAGTCATGAATGCATTCGTAGATGCTTTGTGTGCTGTAGCGTGGAGATCCATCAGAGCAGATCTCTGATCCGAATTTCTTCAGAAGAATGTTTAGTCCTTGTGTTCTTACGTCCATGCGTTCATCGCTGTAGCGCCAATCGTTAGTCTGGGTATCCGTCATCGTCTCCTTCATCATAATTGAATCCGAACTTTGGTCCACCCTGTTGCAACTGGATTTTGTATGCATCAGTGTCAGAATAAACCTCACTCTCTAACGCATTTGTTAAAGACTTAAGGTTCTTGACGATGAGTTTAAGTTTTTCTCTATCCATATTTAGATAACAGATGTCAGCATTGTAGCATAAAAAAAGAGGGGTCGCAACCCCTCTGGTTTATTTGAGGATGTAGCTACAAATCCTCTTGCATTGTCCTTGATCTAATGAGTCGCACTCTATTAGACATTCAAAGTAATCATTGAGTTTTTGGTTTTCAACCTCCAGTTCATCAATAGTGTCTTCAAAATGTCGCCACTCATCTAACTGTGAGCGTGATAGTAGATTGTGCATCGTTCGCCCTCATACAATTTACCATAATGTGGGGAGGGTAAGGTTTCATTTTTTCACCTCGCATAATTCTACTACTATTTACACAGAGAGTATCAAATTATACAAGTCACGCAAAGAATATTATTGCCTACGAGTTTATACCTAGACAAAAAAAGAGAGGTCATAGACCTCTCTTAGTTGAATATGCTGGGGATGAATACTTGTCATCCAACCAGTCTCGCAAGTGAATCCGATAGCAAGACCAGTATGTTACCCCTCTATATTTGAGTTGGTAACAACTTGGTGGTCTACTATCTTTATCCATATCATCGTAATGATATGTGTAATTCTCCATATCACTTCTGATAAGTGTGTCCGCGATAGCAGAATGTACCATGGACCTCATCAGCAGCACCGTCCTTACACTCAAACTTGACACCACGATAGGTAGTCATAGCAATCTGTGCGTCGTGAAGTGCAGCAGCTTTGTTGATCTGCTTTTTGATAAGAGTTAGGGTGTTCATGAGTCTTTCTCCTGAAATACTAGGGTGTTTTAATCCCCGTTCCTTCAGTCGTTTGCGTCCCAGTAGTGACTACATTCTGGTGTATAGTCCTTGATGGTCTCGACCAGTTCCAGCTTATACTTTGGCGTCAGGTGCTCATGCTTTTTAATCCTGAAGATTACAGCATCAGCGTCTGCACATGCCATTGTTGCTGAGAGTAATAATTCTACCATGGGATGAACGCTCCGTTCCGCGACTTACTTGCGTCTTATACTAGCATATCTTTACATTGACCTTCTACTTTAGATCTAAGATAACCCAGTAGATTATATTTAGACCGACGATCCAAGTTATCATCCATAAGGATTTCAACTCTTCTCTGTAGAAACCTTTCACACGACATGTGCCACCCGTAGGGGTTGCCGTCATCATGATGGGCAAGGGTCAATGCCAGCAGAATGCTGAGCATAAGATGAACGTATGGTAATTATACCAATACTATCTATGCTTTGTCAAGTGTATCATTTGATACAGTTTAGCAACCTGCTAGATAGAATCCGTCTTCTCTCTGACGACACACGCGCTTGACCTGTGCATCATAGTGAGGAGATGGAGTCTCAGTGATTAAATTCTTAGCAAATTGCCATGCTTCTTTATACTTTGTGAATTTATACACTTCATCGTATGTCTTTGCAGACACCAGGACACCATCCTTCCGCCATGTCTTCATGGTGTACCAAATACCACTCTTGTCAGCATTCTTTCTATAAAAAATGCACCAGTGTCCTGTTTGTCCTTTCATTTCTTTTTCTTTTTTGGATCTTGCCAGAGTTTAGCACTAACTCTACCCTCTGCTTGTGTCATGCTTTTCAAATTGCGATACTTGTCCCAATAATAGTCAAAGATATCTACTTTTTTAGCAGCAGTAACAATATCATAGACGATACCGTTACCATCATCAAACTCTACCAAATGTGCAGTGTTTGGAAGTGATCTGTCTTTTGCTAGTTCAGGGTCACAGTTTGCGTGAATAATATATACTCCCTTTCCCATCAGGAACGACCTCCCCAATTAATTTGGGGAAATGCTTCCTCCACACACTGTTTGGTGATCTTCCAACGCTTACCAAGTTTCTTATCCTTCATCAGGCATAGAACCTCTGCTTCTCCTTTGTGGAGTCCTTCTAAGAGTTGAATGAACAGCATCTCGCGACGATTCTGTGAGAGATTAGCGCCACCCTTAAAGAAGAGATAGAGCTTACGATACTCATGAATAAGTTTCGTATGCTCTGTATCTTCTGGTACATCATTCTGCTCAAAAGGAACATCTCCTTCTGGCAACATAGAAATAACACTATCATCGAAGTTAGCAATCAGAATCTGCCTGAGTGCTGGAGTGTTATGTTGTTGTAGCAGTTTAACTTTTTGTGCTTTAGTTTTAGCATTGCTAACTTTCTGCAGCACTTCATTCAGTAATAATTGCATGACCTAATCAATTGCGTAAGTATATTTAGTCGTCATCAAGTTCGTCTTCATCTACAAAGCGAACTGATAAGAGTTCTTCGTTGATCCATTGACCTTCTCCATCTAACATCTCGGGATGTATGTTATCTTGCTGTGCTCCATACATAAACTCATGGAGTTTTTCATTCGCTGTCCATCCAGCAATCACACCAACGCAGAGAAAAATAAACGAAACTGTTGCTGAAAAATACAGGACTGTTGCTTGTGCCATTGTTCAACTCCGAACTAATCTGTTTCCTTGTCCCACCAAAGTTCTAAGTTGAAGTAGACTCTTCGCTTTAGGAGGGTAAAAAATCTAGTAATTGCGAAACCTTTTCCCTTGGGAGCAGGTTCCTCTTCTGCTTCCTTCTTTTTCGCCCCCCTAAGCATGAGCTCTATGCCTCTATTTATTTTAATATTGGTCATTTTTTCGTAGATGATACAAGATCTTTTTGTAAGAATAGTTTTGCGGTTTCAACCAGACCTCCAATCGTCTCACCATCTATAATAACATGAGGAAACGATTGAACATCTGGAAAACTTTCTTTAAATTCTTCTCTAGTAATATCAGTACCAATAGTAATGATAGTTGAATCCACTTGTGCTCTTTGAAAAAGTTCTTTCAACTTATCACAATAGAAACATCCTGGCGTAGTGTAAGCGATGATTTCCATAAAAAAAGAGGGTTGTTACACCCTCTAATTATATCACAGAGCATTGCCTCTTGGCAATACTTCCTCTGGGAACACAAAGTTCTCGTGAGGTTGATCGACTGTTGCCATCCAGTTACGGAGACCTTCGTTCAAGAGAATGTTCTTGGTGTAGAAGGTTTCAAACTCTGGATCCTCCGCTGCTCTCAGTTCCTGAGAAACAAAATCGTAAGCACGGAGATTGAGGGCAAGACCAATAATGCCAATGGATGAAGTCCAGAGACCCATAACAGGAACAAACAGCATAAAGAAATGCAACCACCTTTTGTTGCTAAACGCGATCCCGAAAATCTGCGACCAATAACGGTTCGCTGTAACCATTGAGTAAGTCTCTTCCTCTTGGGTGGGTTCAAATGATTTGAATGTGTTAGATGATTCACCGTCTTGATACAAAGTATTCTCTACTGTAACACCATGGATGGCAGAAAGCAATGCACCACCCAGGATACCAGCGACACCCATCATGTGGAAGGGGTTGAGTGTCCAGTTATGAAATCCTTGTAGAAACAATAGGAAGCGAAAGATTGCCGCCACGCCAAAGCTCGGCGCAAAGAACCAACTGGATTGTCCAAGTGGGTAGATGAGAAATACAGAAGTAAATACGGCAATAGGACCTGAAAAAGCAATCGCATTGTATGGTCTAATCCCTAC
>Ga0213858_10000305_pt1 | contig 23639 bp, 47 predicted proteins | sample PICome_FD_160122 | JGI IMG/M metagenome (GOLD analysis project Ga0213858, IMG submission 160122) | Coastal seawater microbial communities near Pivers Island, North Carolina, United States - PICO245 | ecosystem: Environmental > Aquatic > Marine > Coastal | place: USA: North Carolina | collected... | reverse complement strand
TCTACCTCTATTTCGTCAAATCCAATATCGTCGTCAACTACAACTTCGCTATCGGCTAGATCGGTCACTTCCTTACCGGAATAATCATTATCATTATTATCATTATTAGATAATCCTTCTACAACATCTCGTCTTTGATCAGGATCTTTGAACATATCTCTTATGTCATTATTCATATAGTTAATAATACATTTATACTTGGATATTTAGTGCATATCTGCCGTTAGTCATAAAACCATTATTAATGTCGCGCGCTGCATAGTAAATTGAGGCAAAAAATTTTTTTTTGGTAAATATTGGGCTAAAAAAGGGAAATAATGGGGGCTAGTAAGGAAAAAATCACAAGCCGGCTCGATTGTGAAAGGGGTGGCTAAGGTTAAGGTAAAGGAGGCCAAACCCTCAACCCTAGCCAATTTTGGTCGCAAGATGATCCTATTCTACTAGCTAGTAAGTGGGGTTTTGGTATAGAAAAGGGGGTGTGTCCATGTACCCCCTCTTCATAACTTCCGTGACTGAAAGTTGATTTAATTATAAGATCAAAAAGCAAAAACAACAACAACTAAAGCATTTTTTATATGCGCATTTGCCGTTGCACTCAATTTTCATTAAAAATTCTCGAGGGGTTATTTTAGATCACTATCGATTTCGGTAGCGATTTTTAAATGTACCCCCCCTATACCATAGGGGCTACGCCAAAGATTAAAAAATAATATTGTTATAAATTTTGTTTTATTGCGTATATGTGATATGCTTTTTATTAAGTATCGTAATTGAAAGGAAATTATGAAAGTAAGCAAAGGTCGGGGGCGACCTAAAAAATACCCTAATAAATTTATTTGGGTTATAGCCCCAAATAATGTGCTAACTCTAAAAATGGTGCGTTGGAACTCTTTTAGGAAAGCGTTTGTCGAAGTCACCATTTTAGAAAATGGGGCGACCTATTTTGGAAAGCAAAAGCCAAAAGGCGTTGTTGTCTTTGAAAGTGTTGAACAAGCATTAGCTAATCAACCACGAGTTGAAGTTAACACGGAATTTGTGCAAGTGGTGGGATTATGAGTTCCACCACCCGCAAAGCTCATAAGAGTAATAAAAAGATTAAAGCATATATTCCCGAGCTACGCCAACAATTCTACAATGTGGAACAATTCAAAGACCATAAACCACATATAGCAAATGAGGAATTTTTTAGAAATATGAAAAGTTCTAAAATCCGTACTTTGTCTATGCAAAGGGTCGGGCTTATGGGTTGTGCTATTAAGGTGACATACTTTGGTTATGTAAATGTTAAAGGGGAACAAACCAAACCCGATAGCGTTTATGTTTATGAAGTTCCCGAGTTATCCGTTTGGGTTGATATTAGAAAAGCAATTTTGAACGGCTCTAGTATCGGGACAACACTTGGGCGACACTTAACAAATATGCGAGAGATTGAAAGGAACGGGGAAATTATAAAGGAATATCCTTTTAAATATTCTAAGTTCAACAATGATACTCAATCTTGGGAAGTGGGGAAACAATGGAAATCCTAACCGACCAAGAATTTTTGCAATGGTACGGGCGAACTCTTTTAAAGGGTTTGCTCGGTATCTCTTTCACTTGGGTACTTATTGAATACCTTTGGGAAAATAGGGAATACTTTAAATTAATGGCTAAGGGGGATTATGATGGGGCTATTCGCCACAATAAAAATTCTAATTGAGCCAAATAAAAGACCACCCAAAAAAAAGAAGTAAGCTCAACATAAGCCCCCCGAGAAATCGGGGGGTTTTTGTTTTTTCATGGTGATCTAGATCTAGCTCCGCTAAAAATTCCCTAGAGCATAAGCCCCGACAAAATGAAACCCATTCGGCTTGTTCAAGCTCACTTCCACATTTAGAACAATAATTTTTAAACATTACCAACCTATGTCGTACTTTTCAAATAAGTAATCGTAAGCCAACCCGCCAAGCTCTAGCCATTTCTTGTGAGTGACTAGGGTTTTTATTAAGTAGCAATCTTTTAATTTATTTTCTCTACTTAATTCGGCGTAAGGTACGCACATAGATTGGTGACTTGCTCTTTTCTCTTTTGTATATCCGCCCTTTACCTCGTAGCCCTCACTTAGTAAAAACCACAACTCGTTAACCGCACAAATCCAAAATTCGTGTATTCGGTCGGCTAGTTGTTCCATTGTGGCGTTGTCCTCACTTGTAAGGATTGCTTCCAAACTGTAAACCGTTGAGAACGCCCCCCAATCGATTACATTTCCTTTTATAGTCTTTTTTAGTCTTTTGTCCATATTCATTATTTTTGTTTCCTTTTCTCTCTTACACTTATTACTAGCGACAAGTTTTGCCGAAATTGTCTAAAATACCAAAATATTTTAAATTTTTTTGTACTTCTAAAGCTCTCGCTTATTATGTTTGCTTTCATATAAATTACTAGTGACAAGTTTTAAAGAATTTGAACTTTTTTTTAATTTTTTTTAAATTTTTTTTTTGATATATTTTGTAGGTCTTTTAATTTTCAATGTAGGCATTTTCAATCTCGTATTTTTATTTATTTTTTTGTTCATTAATGGAAATTTTCAATCTCGTTTTTTGGTTAGTAGATTCCCGGAATAATAATTTTGTTAAAAGCTTGACGATCTAGCGAAGCTAGATCATACTTTTTATATGGTATCGAATAGGAGGAAAATATGAAACCATTAGGCGACTTAATAGAAGTCGGCGAAGAACTAGATGGGGCAACAATTTGTGATTGGTGCAATGGTGTCTTTAAAGGGGACGGAAATCTAGAGCGTTGTAATGAGTGCTTAATTCAAAATATGGATGAAAAAGATATTTTGAGATTGTATTTTAGGCGTTGTGATTATTGCTCTAAAGGTGCTTCTAATATTGGTGTTGTTGGTGGCTGTCTTTATGTTTGTGAAAATTGTTTTACCGATTGGATAATCGATGAAGCTATTACTCACACTAAAGACAACAACAAATCATTTTTGGAAAGTGATAAAAAGCAAGATTGGATTTTAGATGTAAATGACCAAATCCGCTCCGGGTACAATATCGAAGATACATGGGAATGTGAGCTTTACTCTAAAAACGGAGCAAGATTCAACTGCCATGAAATTAGTTATAAAGCCCGTAAAGGAAAAGTTATAGTTATAACTCAATATGAAGAAGATGACCAAATACAAGATTTTGTTTGGCATAAGCATGATGAGTGTTGGGGCGAATATCTAAATTTTGGGTGTTGTAATGCTTGAAGACTTTTTAGAAGAGGTTAAAGAAAATTTAGGCGTTAATGTTAAAGATGAATCAATAGAGCTATTATCAAAATTTCAATATGAATATATTGAAGAGTTAGCGGCTAAATATTTAAGATGATCACAATCAGCTAAATTGTAGGGGGGCGAAATATCCCCCCTATTTTTTTTTGGATTTTTTAATAGTTCTTTTTTTTCAAAGACATTAATGCACATTTTCAATCTGCTTTTTACAGGGATCAATTTTTTACAACAAAAGAAAAACCCTGCACAATGGCAGGGCTTCTCTTATGTCAGGGCACGGGGATTAAATTTTTAACTCATCAATTATTTTTGTAGCTGTTTCAAAAATGCTATTTAATGAATTTCTAAATAAAGATTTAGTTTTGCCGTCTCCCCAGCCATCAATATATTTGATGTTAAAGTCTTCACAGTCAAGCCCGTAAAATTGGCTAACAATATAAGCTACACTTTCAGCTTCAACTTCAGCAATATCTCGGCATTCTTTATAATTAATTTTTTCGTGCATCAATTTGTGGGCTAACTCGTGCAATGAAACTGATGCTTTCATTTTCATATCAAGCCCCTCCTGAATTTTAATTAATTTATTTTCAAAAAGTGTAAACCCGTTAGAAGCATCACGGTAATTTTCAACAATGAACTGCCAACCATCAGCTTCTACAAAATTTTTAACGGCGTTGAATATGTCAGCCCCTTCAGTACCTTTTAATTTTTTTGGAAGTCGTGGGTCTTCAACTGCTATGCCATCATCGTTTAATGGCTCAGTGTCGGTTATGTCAAACACATGATATGCCCAGAAGGTCGTATAGCTAACCTGTAGGTCTTCCTCTTCCTTCTTGCTCTCAACTTTTATATTTTTTTGAATTGGTCTAATTTGTTCAATTCTTGTTGGTCGTGTTCTCTCAACACATGAGCAGTCAACATTTTTGAATGCCCTGCAAACAGTACAAGCTACAACAATCCTATTTTTTTCTATCCATTGTTTATAAGTAGCTACTATTTGAGCATCGGGCTTCGTGAAATAAATTAACATTGTATTGTTAAAACTTCTGCCCTGATAAAAGCCCGACATATAACCTAAAAATTGTTTTAGCTGTTCCTGATCAACAACAACGGAAGACAGTTTTTTGTCTAACCCATCAACAATTCCCTTTACAATTTCCTTATTGGAAACTTTATTTTTCATAGTTCCTCCCTGAACAATACTTAATTAAATTATAAACTAGTAAAGAATTATTTGCAAATCTCGGCTATGCAATTTTAAAAACCGAGATTGAGATTAAATTTTAATGTTAATGAGTAGTTGTAAGCCCGTATTTATTTTTTTCTATGGTTTCATTAATGCACATTTTCAATCTCGTTTTGGCACAAAAAAAACGGGGAGCAAAGTCCCCGTTAATTTTTTTAATTATTTATGCACACTTATTGCATACTTCGTCTTGATACTCTAACCCAAACATTGTACGAATAATTTTATTCGGTACAAATGACACTTCGCAACGCATACAATCAGTTAGATCATTGTCCGTACTGATCTTTGGTAATTCTAAGATTGTATGTGTGTACTTTGCACTAGACGGATAAAAGAAAGATTTTGCAACTTCTCTATTTAAAAAGATACAATTTTTATCCATACCTAACATTATGGATATACCTTCTCTTCTATACGGCATAATGTATTTATCAGGTGCCACTTCAATAACTGCTTTTCTTAGCTTTCTTTTATTGCTTTTATACTCTTTGTATCTATCAAGCAACATATCGGCTAATACATTATTTTCAACATTGCGAATATCTAACCGCTTCCAATCCCAATCGTACAACGCACTTCTAAAAACAATATTAAAATCGTTTTTGTTATTACGGGTAAATTGAAACTCTCCTGATAATATACCTGTAAATATACTACGGATAGCATCGTCTTTGCTATCAAAGTTGCCACCTAGTAAATGTGTTTTTACTGGTACGGTATCGTTATTAACTTTACCTCTAGCTACTATTTGATTATCTTTATTTACACTTATGTATTGTGTTTTAAAATGACTCATTTTAACTCCTAACTTTTCAATACTTATAAACATTATAACTGCATATCGCACTTATGCAACTTAAATATAAAAATGGGATTGGGATTGAGTTTCAATGTTAATGAGATGATCATGTACTTTGACGGTCATATTTGCATATATTTTTGGTTTCATTAATTGAGATTCTCAATCTCTTTCTATGGATCACGATCCAAACGGGATTGAAAAAATCTTTTAATGTATTTGCATATCTTTGCTACGCGACTACTATAAGAGTAAGTATTGGACGAAAGTTAGGAAAACAATGTTAAGTGCAAATGGCCTTTTCATAATGTTTATCTTTGGTATAGGTGTTGGAATCGCTATTGAGGGATTCTCTAACCTAAGAAAGCTTAGACAAATTGAAAAACAAAACGGAATGACTATTGAAGATCTACAAGATAGCTATAACTTTGCTATCGGTCTTTTATACGAAAACGATGTAGAAAAATTACAAAACTATGTATTTATGACTACACAAGAGGAAAAGTTAGCTTATAGAAAAGAGATTGGAAACGAATGACAATGAAATACTTTAGAAAACTTTTTAGAGAGATTCAAAAGAAGTCTTTGAGGGACTTATCTATCTATTGGAAAGAAAGTGACTTAGATGCCGTTGAGGATAGAGTTGACTACATTACTAACCAACGAGATAATAGTGAAGAGTTTGATGCAGGTTATTATCAGGGTCAAAAGAATATGATTCGTGTTATTAATGAGTTGCTTAAATTCTATCAAACTCCAATAGATAATATCGTTGAGTTTATGTATCGTGATGAAAAGAAACATAGTCAAGAAGAGTGTGGCATGGACTTTGAGGATCAAGATCTAATTAACGCCGTAGTTAATTATAAAAACCATAGCGAGTGGGAAATGAGTGGTCTTGTTGATATAGAAGATCACATTTTCATTTCTATATTGAAATTAAAATATCCACAAGAATTTGTTGATATGAATTTATTTAAAGGGTACGGGATAGAAGTTTAATCATCTATCCTAACGGAACGATACTAAGAGAGTGGGGGTTAATTCCCCCACTTTTTTTTTGCTTTGATTTTCTCTTTTGCTTTTTTTTTCCATTTCATTATGGCAAATTTTCAATCTCGTTTTACAGATCAATCGAATCTATGGATTACAAGAAATCTAAAACTTGTGTTGCATATCGTTGTAATGCGTCTAAAATGGTTTTAAGTATTGTTTAGGAAAGGACTAATAATGAAACTTGTAGTTAAATACATAGTTGAAATTGACGGACAAATTAAAGAGGAAAAAAATATTGTTGAAGTTGATTTACCTTATGGACAAATTGACGAGGACGATAGCCGTAAAATAAATCCCGAAACTTCTAACGACTTATTAAGCGTTATGAGTAGAGGAAATATTTATGTGGGCGACGATATTGAGTTCCAAAATCTTACAAAAGAAATTGAAAGTCAAGAAATCATACCCGACTTAAAAATTGGTATGTGTAAGAACGGACACATATTACGAGCCGAGTATGGAACGGGGGACTATTTCCACCTCTTTAAAGACGATAGAGAGTGGTTTGATAAGATTGAACACATTTGGAATAGTGAATTTAATAGGGACGAGGTTAAAAATAAAGCCGACGATTATTTAGTAGATAATTCAACGCCGACTTTTGATTGCAACCCTACTAATGAAATGGATTGTGCTTTTTGTGGTTGTAATGAGTATTACTTATTAAAAGACCTAATGACACAAGATTTCCAAGATAATGGGTTTGATAATATCAAAACCTATAACGAGGTATCTTTGAACGAGATTGAGGGTGAGTGTCTTACTTATCACAAGTACGATAGTGCTATAAGTGAGAGTGGTTATTTGGAAAGAATTAGGAAAGAAAATGGCTTTACAAAATAATCTTAAACTACAACACACTTGCTTGGGTTGTCATAAAAAGATAAGTACCAAGCAAATCAATACCCAAACTCAAATGGGATTTTGTGATCATTGTGGCGAGTACCCTTATGTTGTTGCAAGAGTAAATGCAAAAGGGGAATTGTTAGGTGAGTACAACGATATAAGTTGTTCTTTTTGTCAAAAGAATAATCGTTTCTACTTTCCTTATCGCATTATGGAACAAGTAAAAAAATGTAAGGGTTGTGGCGAGATAGCCGTAATCGTTGACGAAACTTTTGTGCAAGAGTATCTCAATGACATACAAGAGAACTTGCACATTGTAAGGGGGTGAATATGGGACAAAACACAATAGGAATTGATAAAGGTGTTTATAAAGCGAACATTGAAAATGACATTGAGGAATTAAATTCATTAATCGGCTCTAGGATTTTAGAAGTAAAAGCTTGTAAGAGTGATTATGGATTTGACTTTACAATGTTAAAGACCGACAAAGTTTGGGAAACGGACGGAAAGCCCGTGTATCTCATAATTAGTCAAGACGCCGAATTAAATGGTGGTGGGTTTATTGGTTTCGCCAATGTTGAGAAAAAGAACTCGCCTTTTGAGTTGGTAAAGTTTAGCGACAAGAAACGAGGTTTCTAACCCCTATACGATACGGAAAAAGCCCCCGACTAGTTCGGGGGTTTTTTTTATGTCTATTGATCTAGTTCGCAGATCAGTATTTTCGTTTATTTTTTATTGCATTATGTCGCATTTTCAATCTCGTTCCTATGGGACTTAGTCCCACTCTCATTTTTTTGAATCGTCTAAGAGCGTTTAAATGGCCTCTTTTTTTGGAAATTGGGTTGCAAACGACCGAAATGCGATTATTATTGAATCAAGTATCAAATAATGGAAGGAAAGAAAATGCCTAGTTGGTGCAGTAATGATATAACTATCATTGGAACAAACGAGCAACTTACCAAGCTCAAAAAAAAGGTAAGCAATAATAAAAAAGAGATAAAAGAACATTGGGAAAGTGCTGAATTGAATTTCAATAAAGCGTTTCCGTGTCCCGAGATTCTAGAAAAGATACACTCGGGTAGTACAAATATAAATGGAAAACAATATCGTAATTGGATAGAGTTGGATAGCAAAGGGAACTTTGTGGATTTCCTATCAAGAGAGGGTTTCACTTTGTCCGTTGGGTTAGAGGATTTCCATATAGACCAACTCGTAGAGGAATATGGTGCAAGTTGTAGTTATGATTGGCAATGCAATAACTACGATACCAAATGGGGTGCTACGGGTTTCTTTGGTGTCGATAATGACTTCGAGCTAATCAAAAAAGACAAAGACAACAAACTTAATGATTTGTATAAGTGGGAAGTCTATGGTGATACGGCTTGGGGCGTTGCTGAGGGGTTGTGGCAAAAGATTTGCAACGACTTTAGTGTGTCAATGAAAATCCAATTTGGTGGCGAGGTTGAGGCAGGAATATATGTTTGTGTTCCCGAATCACACGAAACCAAAGAAAGTGGTTATGTCGAAATAGACATAAGCGATTTAAGTGTCGGGGCTACTAGTTAGCCCCACACGGAAAAGGATCTGAAGTGTTAAAAAAAATAATTAGAGCAATTTATAAAAGTCTTGAAAAAGACATTAAGGAAATGTTTGAGAGCAAATGGGAATACATGGAGCTTGGTAGTAGCCAAACCGATTTAGTTGAATCTTATGTTCTTAGAACAATAAAAGAAACATTAGAAAGGGAATTGAAGTAATGCCGTATATAAACAAAGAAATAATACGAGATTTACAAGCCGTTGCGAAGTCGAGCGAATCAATGATCATTGAGGAACTAAGAAAAGATTTAACGCAACTTTTAGCAAGAACTTATGAGAAAGGTGCAGATAGGCGTTCTCATAATAATCTCGTTTAGTGTTAGGGCTGTATCGCATAATTTATAATTTTTTAGATGAAAGCGAAACCAAGAAAGATTTTTGCAAACACGGAAAACATAAAATTATGATTTGTGTGAAATGCGAAAAAGACTTACGCACTAAAGGTAGGTAAAGAATCCCCAGACATCAGATCAATGTCTGGGGTTTTCTTATTGCCGTTTGTTTTTTTGAACATTAGTGCAGATTCTCAATCTCGATTATGCCTATGAGTGATTTGCATTAATATTTAATATGTGTATAATTGAATCAAGTATTGGATAAATGAGAGGATAAAAAATGGGAAATAGAGCAAATACTGTTTTATGGACTAAAGATTCCAACGGACGAATAGAAACAAGCCCAGCGATTTATACGCATTGGAGCGAAGATCTACCAAAGGGATTTAAAAAGCTTAAAGAATATTACGAAAGTAATAAAGATAAGGACGCAAATTGGCATGTCGAGTATCGTAAAGAGATTCCAAGAGTGTTCCCAAGATTAGTCAATATATTAACCATTATGGGCATGAATCCCCAAGTGGAAATGTATGAGTGGGATAAGGACGCAAGAGAACTCCCAACGGCTAACGACATGAGAACAGTAGCCGATGATCAAGGGCTACACCTTATAGAGATTCCCTCTTTCGAGGTGACTAATAGCGAATATAAGTTCGATACTCGTATGGATTTAGATTATTCACTAAATCTATTATTTGAGCCAAACGATGTATTCCAATTTGAAGACTTTGATTTAGAGGAAAATTATAAGTTATTAAATAATCACATAAAAGACGAGATGGATTCTTGGCTAACTGATTTGGGTTTTGAAATTAAATTGGAACTAAAGAAAGCACATAGGGGGTGGAAAGATATAACCGATAAATTTAATTAAAAAAACTGAAAGATAGAAAGAGGGGCAGAAATGCCCCTTTTTTTTTGCCCTAGTTGTCAGATCTTGATCACCCGTATCACCATATCTTTTTTATTACATTATTGGACATTTTCAATCCCGTTTTTAAGAAATCCTCGCGATCAACTCGCCACTTTGGTAGTCGTGTTGTTATTGCTTTTTAATTCCATTAGTTGAAATTCTCAATCTCGTTTTTTATATCGGCCATTTGCATATATCTCATACGCAATCTATAATGATAACAAGTATCGACGGAAGGAAAAAATGAAAAACATAAGAGAAGCAATCTCAAAGCAATTACTTATGGACAAGCAAAGTACCGAACTATCTAGCTCGGGTTTTGATATGGTTATGAGTAGTGTGGAAAGAGCTTTAGATAAGCACAAGCAAGAACTTAGTGAGAAATCGCCAAGAACGGCTTGGACGGTAAAGGACTTAGCCGAAATGTGTGCAAAGCACGACGAGGATAGGTTAAGTGGGACTATGAGATTACCTTATGATACAAACACTTTTGAAATGCTTATCATTGAAAGTGTTATGGACGCTATTGACGGTAGGACTTATAACAAAGACAAAGCCGACCAAAGAGCATTTAACAAGCAAGTAGAAAAAGCTTGTTATTTAGAGGAATAAATAAACAAATTTCCCCCCTATTAATTTAGGGGGGATTTTTTTTTGGACTTTTGTATTGATCATTATTTTTTATTTCATTATTGCTGATTCTCAATCCCTTATGACGCAGATCTAATCCCGATTTTTATATTTTTTTTAAACCATTATTGCATTTTTTCAATCTCTGTTATAGTAAAGACGAAAGCTAAATTTCTTTCTCTCTCAAAGATAATTTGCTAATCCAATAGAAAACCCACCTTAACGGTGGGTTTTCAATTATGTCGTTGGCGACAAGTTATTTATTAAATATTTCTAAAAACAACTTTTGTGCTTTTAGCTCCATTTGTTTAACTTTGAGATCAATGATCTCCTTACACGATTCACAGGTATAGAAGTTTCGTCCATACCCATTATCTACCGTCTTGGCTTCGTCAGGGTCATTCATGTTGATAACTGCTTTTTCGTCACAATCATTTTCGTCCCAACGACTACCACCACAGGTAAATTGCACTAAACGAGGTTTCGCCAATGTGTCTCCTTTCTCTCTCTTTTTAAGTCTAGCAGAAAAGAGTTAGGATTGCAAATCGGTGATATGCAGGGTAAATCTGTCCTTTGCTTTATTTATCATAGTTTCGTCTATTTCAATACCTATAAACTTACTAACTTCAAGATTTTGACTTGCTATCAAAGAAGATCCACTACCTAAAAAACAATCTAAAACGACTTGATCAGTTCGTCCTGTTCTTATGATTCGTTCATAAAGTTCGACGGGCTTTTGCGTCGGGTGTATTTTGTTTTTAATTTTGTAAAAATCAAAATCACTCCAAACATCAGTAAAACCTGAAAAAGAATTAAATGTGTAAACTAAATCGTCATACTCGGGAAGATCAAAGATTTCTTGTAGCTTAACCCAATCTTTTCTTGTTGGGTAGTTTAAATACTCTAGTGGCTTTTTGGTTGATGCAATCGTACTAAATGTACCACCTCCACTTGTCGCTTTACCTAAATGTTTATTTACTTCTACGCCACTCATACCCATAACTTTTCTCTCATGTTGTAGTAAGTTTCTAATTATCGGTCGGCTCTCTTTGAAAAACATATAAATATGCTCGGTAGCAGTAGGAAATTGCTTTAAAGACTCACCAGATCTTCCTGCTACACTCTTTAAACCTTTATCAATGACAATTTGTTGCTTAAATGTCCAACCATAATATTCAAAGTCGGGTAAAAGTTTTGATAATTGATAAGGCATACCAAATACCCAACAAGTAGCTGATTGCTTAACAACTTTGTCTAAGTCATTTAAAAAATAGATAAACCACTCTCTGTACTCGTCAAAAGTAAACCATTGCTTGTCCCAAGTTTGATCAACTACACGATAGTAAGGTGGGTCAAGTAAAACCATATCGACGGATTTAGACTCACAATCTTTCAATCCTTTAAAAACATCTTTGTTAATTAAATTTAATTCCATAATCTTTCAACTGCTATATCATAATATTCTTTGTCGGTTTCACTTCCATAAAAATATCTATTGAGATTCAAACAAGCTAAAGCAGTAGTGCCACTTCCAAAAGTAAAATCTAAAACATTGTCTAACTCTTGCGAATATGTTTTAATAAAATATTCGGCCATTGCTAGTGGCTTTTGTGTAGGGTGTAGTCCTCGATCTCCTTTAGCCCGATTGTTAAATAGTTGAACGGAGCTTGGGTATCTAAGCTTTTCATTACCTGAATCTTTATCAGGGTTGTAAGTACCCTCGTTTATACCTGAACTAATAAACTCACCGACGGCTTTTCTCGATTTGTCGCTATATTTGTATTTGGCTCTTTGACTTCCTGATCCTCGTCGTTCTTCTTTAATCGGGTAATAATTAGGTTTTTTCCTGCCAAATACTAAAACTGATTCGTGTTCTTTCATAGGTTGATACTTAGCTTGTGCAAAGTTGCTACCTGCAATCTTTTGATAAATCCACTCGTGTCTAAACCATTCAAAGTTAGAACTTACTAGCGTACTTGTAAATGGTTGTGACGCCGTAAAAAGTATAGGTGTGTTATCTTTTACTAACCGATCAAGCTCCGACCACATTAAATCTAAGTCAATGATTGTGTCCCATTTACAATTTGTCGTACCATAAGGTAAGTCAGTAAATACTAAATCGATAGATTCACTATCAAGAGTTTTGAAATAATCAAAACAATCCCCGTTATAAAGTCCCATTCAACCTTTCTTTTGCAATGTTAAAATAATCTAAGTTCCACTCTATACCTAAGAACTTACGCTTATTTTTCTTTGTTGCTACTCCTATTGTTCCACTACCCATAAAACTATCAAAAACTATGTCACCTTTATCAGTATAACTATTAACAATTAACTCTGCTAAAGCTACGGGTTTTTGTGTCGGGTGAACTTTTGGGGTATCTCTTTTAAAAAATTTTACAGTTCTTGGGTGTCTATCGCCCGTAGGATTGTCTGTACGAACATTTTTAAGTGGTTTACCTTTCCAATTCTCACTACTTTTACCCGAAACTTGACTATACGGCTTACCTTTTGTCATTTGTGGGTTGTACTTTACGCCAAGAGTCTTTCCATAAGTCACTCTTGCCTTAGTAAATATTAAAATAAATTCGTGTACTCGAAGAGGTTGATATTTGGAGCTTACAAAGTTTGTACCATTATCTTTTTCCCAAACCCATTCATACTTGTAGTACTCGGGAACAGTATTGATCAATTTGTTTGCAAATCTCATAGTTGAGTGCATTGCAATAGTTCCGTCGGGTTTAAGTATTCTTAAATACTCTTTAAACAACAGATCAAGATCAATTATGTCTTTGTCCCACTTATTACCCGTTTCGTTATATGGTAAGTCACTATAAATAAGTTGTATAGACTCGTCGGGTATGTCAGGTAATATTTCAAAACAATCAGCATTTATTATCATATTTTTAATTCCTTATAGTGTTTTGTATTTCCGTCTTTATCTTTTTCGGGATAACTTTTTAATTCGTCGATACTATCCCACATTACCTTTAAATCTTCATAATCTAAATATTTAGTCGGTTGATCTTCTCTAGTTAAAAACAAAAATACTCCAACTTCAATATATCTTTTTCTATATTTAATAGTGTCGTTTAAATGTTGAACATCATTATATAGACGAGTCATGCCCTCAAAGTCACTTAACTTAAACTTATTAGTACCTTTTACTTCACTAAAAAATGTTTTGTGTGATAACTTTGGGACTATTATGTAATCGGGTATTTCCCATAAATCAACATACTCCCAATATCTTGGTAAGTAATTAGTCTTGGGGTCAAACCCTGTTTTAGCGTAGCTACCCTGTTGTTCATCGGTTAGCTCATTTAATTCTTTATTAGCTACAAAGTTTCTACTATGTAAATAGTTGATCATACTTTGATCAGCACGATCAACTTTATTATTTACATTTCGTTGCTCAAAGCTATCGTTTGAGCCGACCATTTTATTTTCTTAACGCTTTGATAATCTCGTCACACTTTGCACTTGATATTGATCCGTCGGCTATTTGTTTTAGCAATTCAACATCATTTGCATAGTCGCTCTCACTATTAGAGTTGATTAAACTTTTAACCCACCTTAATTGTGCTTCACTTCCTGCTTTGTTTGGACTCGCTTTTATATCACTCGTGTCACTTTGTTGTGCTACGGGTTGAGTCGGTGCAGGTTGAGTTGGTGTTTGTGTTTTAGCAAAATTATTTGTGCTATCAATACCATCCATCTCTTCTTTTGGTGTTGGCTCGTACCCTGCAAGTTTTACTATTGAGGATAAAGCCATACGCAACGCTTTAGAACTAGCACGAGTTTGAGCCATAGACATAAGATGGTTTGCATCTTTACCTGCCCAATTTCTTTCAGCGTACATACATACTGATTCACTAGCCCCTCTTTGATTACCGTTTACATCAAGAGCAAGAACACGAGCTTTAAATCCTAAGATCTCCCCTGTGTTCTCATCTTTTATTTCATTAACATATTCAGTTTGAGGTGTTATTGCTGTCGGGAGCATTGATCCCAAGAACTGCCAACCCTCAAAGGTCACATATTTTTTATTTTGTATATTTGCGTAGAGTTGTTGATTTTCAACTACATCAACAAGTGCTTTAGCATACTCTTGTGACTTCTTAACAAAGTCAGCAGGATTTGTTGTACCAAATATATTTTGAGTTAATGTATTTGATTCCTCTACTACTTGTATGTCGGTGCTTTGGTCATCTACTTCGACAACCTCTTCAACGACAATTTCATTGCTTTCGCTCATTTGATTATTCTCTCCTAATCTATAACTAACATCTCGCCAACCATGTTGACCAAAGACGGTGTCCATTGCGTCCTTAATATTAGTTTTAATGTACGACACTTTTTTAACAAGATACTTTTAACTTGTTTCTTCCCGTAGCATTAGCCCAAGTTATTACACTAGACTTTTTCCATAGTGCTACATTTCCACCAGAAACAACTGCGTCTGGTTGTGGAAATTGTTTGCGTTGACGCCAACTTGATACAGTTGTTCTTGAATATCCAAGAAGATCTGCTATCTCTTGTACGCCCAATGGTTGATCGGGACTTTCCCATTCATTTGGTTTATTTGGCATTTTTTCTTCCTCCAATACTTGCCTATTTCTCATATACATTATATACTACCCTTATGTGTTAGGCAACTACCCATAGGCAGTTATTTAGCACTAAGTATAGAACAAAGGAAAAATATGAAAGAACAACCTATTTACGACAAAGAGTCTAAAGCTTTAGACCCTGCCGTAAAAGACTTAAATGAACGCAATGACATCTCTATTTATGGTAGTGGTGGTGGTTGTGTTCACTTTGAAAAAGCAGGACATATCGCTGAATCTTATTGGCTAATAAATGGCTACTACGATGATGTTGATATGGATTTAGCAAAAATTAAATTAGATACATATTGTATATTCGGTTTTCATACCGACGATAGCGACGACAATGTGTATTTTTTCGCTGAGTACTCAACGGGTGTAAACCTAATTGCTCACAATAGCAGATCAATGTTTGATCTTCTTAAACAAAATCAAAAGCATTTACTTGCTAATGAAGAAGTTATGGAGGGTGCATGAGTCAACAATTAGAAATATGGGAATTAATCCACTACGGAAACGCAGGGGAAAGATGTGTGTATGAAACAGGTACTAAGTCTTCTCTTATAAAAGCTCACAATAATTGGTTAAGTGAGAGTGGTAATTTTAACGACGAAGAGATTGCTGAGGAAACTGCAACCAAGTTTGAGGAATTAGAAAAACATTGGGACTTAAACCAAGTTGCAACTATTGACTTAGACCAAGTGCAAGAGGGGGACACTTATAATGGTGCTTACGATTTTGCTATGAGGTCGAATCCCGACGAGGATAAAGCATTTATGATGGAATTTACTTTTAGGGTTGCATCTAAAGGTAAAAATCGTGACGAGCTTACACAATTTGCGATTGACGAGTTTGTAAGTGACTCACACGGCTATATCAAAGATTTAGAATATGGTATGGCTAATCGTTGGATAGTTGGTGAACAAATTGCAAAAGAAGAGTTTGTTGACTATTTTGGAAGTGAGTAATGGACATAAATAACACGAAAGTAATTGAAAGAAAAAACGATCTAGGTCGTAAGGATTTCTTTGTCAAGCACAAAAATTGTGGTTGGTTTCATAATTGCTATGCGTGTGGCTCAATGATTCATTTTGAGCATAAACATTTTTTACAAATAAAAGGTTTGTTCGCAGGACAAAACATTTGTAATGATTGTTGGAAAGGAAACAATGAAAGTTAAAGACTTAATTAAACAATTAAGCAAGTGCAATCCAAACGCTAGTGTTCGTGTTGTCGAGGAAATTGATAACGGCGATCCTAACTTTTGGGTTGAGGAAGTTGATGAACGACGAGATCAAAGCGATTTTGAAGTTCTCTTAATAGGTAGAGAGTAATGAAAAAGAAAATATTAAATTGGCGTATAAATGGTAAGAGAGTCATTTGGTTTAAATTTACTTATCATTATTGGAATAGTAAAGATAGTGATCTAATTACCGTTTATACATTTGAGGGCAATAGGAAGTCAATAGCTGACTATTATTGCGAAAATAATATGAAGTGGGACGGTTGCGATACTATGAAATTAGTTAGCATAAGACCAATGCTCCCTAAGTTAGATAAAAGACATTGGCATACACGAAAGGTCTTTCAATGAAACAATACAAAGTATTCATAAATGGACATAAAACTGTATTAGCAAATAGTGAGGAAAATGCAATAAAAGGTGTTGAGGAAACTATGAAGTCAAGCCATTATTCATTGAACTTAGATATAGCAGGAGTCAAAGAACAATGAGAGATTTGATTTGGGATATTGCTAAAAGTGGCGAAGAGGATCTGTCAAACACGGAACTACAAGCCATACAAGAGCCAAAAGAATTATTTGTAGCAAGAGGTATAAGTCTTGAAGCAAAAGATAGCACTACAAAAATTAACAAATTTGTAGATAATAAAATGGCTAACGATGTAGAAGAAAAAGGAGCATTAAAGATCGGCGATAAAGTTTTTAATTTTAGTAAAGGTTATAAGACTACAAGCCAAGATGTTCGCAAACTTTTACAATGGGCGACAAACAAAGAGTTAAGTGACGACGCTTTAGACAATTTGATTGCAATAGTAGGTAATACTTTTGTACCAAAACTTAGAGGTCTTGACGCCGTTGCTAACAAAAAAGGTATGGATAAAGAATTAGCAAGAGATACTTTTACACATAAAGAGTGGGATAGTGATCCAAAGCTACAAGTTATCGATACAAACTTAGGTAATGCTCCAAAGTGGGCTGTTAAACTAGAAGAGGGTAGCAGAAGACAATGAATATTGATTTAAAAGATTATGAAGTATTGAATGATAAAGATCATAGTATCAGATGTAATACTTGTAATCAGAAAACAAGAATGTCTATGAAAATGCCATCATATTGGCATACATTTCATGAATTAGCTACAAAAAACAGAGATGTGACAAAATTTTGTAGAAAACATAAAATTAACAGACCAAACTACTACAGGATTATGCAAGGTAAAGCATCAATAAATAATAAGAATGTACCAAAAAAAAGACCTGAAAATATAAATGTCACAACATATCTTAAATATGATCAGTTGTTTGTTGATTACTTAAACAAACATGGTGTAGAAATATCATGATTGCCGAGTGTATGATATTTTTGGCTAGTGTCTTACCACTTGGTTTTGACGAGTCAAAAGTAATTAGCAATCACTTACAATGCAACCAATATGTTCCCGAGTCAATGCAACAATATGCAGACTTGTATGTAGAGCATTTCGATAAAGAAAACATTGACACGGCAGTTCGCATAGGTTGGTGTGAAAGCAGGGGGAAATCTGTTGCTTATCGTAAAGACAACGGCGACTCAGGTGTTATGCAATTTGTGTCTTGGACATGGAATTGGGTAGCCGAAGAGTATGATCTACCAATGTGGGATGAGTGGGTAATTATGCGTTGGGGACGACCATACACGGAAAACAAAACTTACAAACACGATATTGGGTTTGAACAAACAAAAGTCCAATTTACCCCATATTACAATATACTCATGGCATCAATTCTTGCTGAAGATATTTACGGCAGAACACAATGGCGTGATTGGAATAGTAGTAAGTGGTGTTGGGAAAATGAAAGCGATTGGAGGGATAGATGGCAAAGAGAATTGAGTTATTAATTCAAAGGATCAAATATTGGTTTGAACTATGGAGGTGGGAAAGACTTAAAAGAAAAGAGGGTTTCCCAAAAGAGTGGTTTGAAAATGATAGAGAAACTTAAAGAGTTAGAACAAAGATTGTTTACTGCTCCTTATAGGTGGCTAGTAAAAAAAGGTATAGTTTTAGTTTTAGACACTTCTAAAAGAGTTTATTTAACAATGGAAGATCTATACGAGAAGAAATATTTGGGGGACTATAAAGGTAATCCAAATTTTGTAGGAGACGATTAATGATATTAAAAATGTTTATAAAAAGAAAAAAAAGAAACGATTGGTATTCAGCACAAGTTGATGATATGTGGAAAAAATTAGATGCTGGTATTGAGATAAGAGTTAAAAATTTTTTAAAATAAGTAGTAGTATGAATATATGTCATACAAAACTAAAGCCCGAGTCGGTACAGACGAGTGGTATGACGAGCTTATAAGCAAAGGTAAGCTAAAGTCTAGGTTTAACAAAGGAAAGTGTGTTTTTTGTGGTAAAACACATAACACAAATTTTTGCGATAATTGTTGGAAAGAAAGAGGATTAAATGTTTGACCCAAACGAAGCGTTTGAATTTGAAAGTGACGATAGCAATGAAGATTATGATCCGTTGCAAGATGATTTAGAATACGACGAGGATATACTCGATCAAATTATGAGAACTAAAGGTATGCAAATAGCTTTAGACGGTTTTAAAATGTTTTTGCAAAGTTTAAGTATGTTCAATGTTCTTGAAGATAATAATTTTGATTGGTATGAGAAGTTCATGCAAGACAAAGCCAATGGTAAAAGAACAGGTTTAGTTATCGATACTCGTAATCCTCACTTAGTAGAGTATGCAACAATGTTTAATGAACTACCCGAAGACGATGATCAAATACAAAGAATCAAACAAGAGGTTGAGGAAGACGGTTTAACTGTAGAATTTAATAAAATTCTTGACGCATTTGGATATTATGAAGCAAAGTTTGAAGACATAAACACAGCAGAGGATTTATTAAAAGAATTAGGTAATGAGTAGTAAAGATAAGTTTGAACGCAAAGAGAGTGAGAAGTGCCATTATTGTAATGCTAGTGAGTTTGTTGATTGTGTTGCTGACTGCCCCTCACAATTCTCAGCGTTTGGTAGTGTTTTACCCGAGTCTTTAAGAGGTTTAATTACAAACGAATTATTAAAACAAGCTGAATACATTTACGAGCGTAAACAATATGATTGGTATAACGGAATGTTAATGGAGCGTGTTGAGAGTGTAATGAAAGAATGGAATACTTTTATTACATTTGTAAAAGTTTTAAGGGAAATAGATCACTTTAAAAATGTTGACGATCTTATAAATTTTATTGAAAAACCAAGTCAAAAAAACGATATTTTCCTATTATGGACAGAAATGGGTAGCCCAACTGTACCACAAACAAAACATTGGGAAATGTTTGAAAATATTTTAAAGCATAAAAAGAAAAAGGATAGTGATGGCAGGACAAGTAAGGAAACCGAACAATAGAGAATTTGACATAAGACCTGACGAAACTTACAGCGATTGGAAAAGGCGTAAAGCTGAAGAAGAAGGAAAAGGATCTGGTATCGGTCAAAAGAATAAAAAAGACACTTCTAATTGGACGGAGGCACAAAAAAGAGGAAAGAGATCACGCAATAAAGGTATGCGTAAGCAAAATGAAGCCCGTAAACAACTTAAAATACCTAATGCAAAATTTCGATCAAATATGGGGAACGAAGAAAATTGGCGTGGATCGTTAAGGTTTGAAGTAAAAGCAGGTAAACAAATACAAACTCATTGGACTAAATTTTTAAAGTTAGAAGAACAATCAAACGCAAACCTTAGTGAATATGGACACGGTAGCAAACCTTTTGTAGCAGTTTTGAAACCTGACGGTACAAGTGACGGGTTAGTTATGTTTAGAATTAGTGATATAGAAAATGTTGTTCAGGGATTTATAGAAAATTGGGAGATCTACGAATGAGTTTGACTCCAATTATAGTTTTCCACGATAGACATAATATACAAGACAAAGATTGGGCGTATGTAAGCGATTGTACGGTCTTATGGGTTGACGAAGAAGATTTAATAACAGACGACGACGAATTAAAAATGACTGAAGACTTTAACAAGAGTATGATCCTAAGTAAAAAACCTCTTATGGAGCTTGTTGTAGAAAAACCTAAAAATCAGGGAAACTTTTTCGTATGAGTGATGCAAAACAATCAGGATTCAAATTACAAGAACGAGCAAGAAAGCTTTTAAAAGTACCCGATAGAGAATTTGGTGCGTCTAATTTAGATGAAGAGCTTTGGAACTCGGAGGTACAATTTGAAGTAAAAAGTGGTAAGCAAGTAAATACAATAGCAAGTCACTTTTTTCGTGTTGAAGACGAAGTAAGAAAAAAAATTAATAATACGGAAGGCATGACAAACGATAAACCTTTCGCTATGATATGTATGCCAAGTGGAACAGGCGACGGAATCTTATTAACACGGATTAGTGATTTAGAAAAAGTTGTTGAGGGACTACTTTGTAATTGGGAAAAGGAGAAAGAACAACATGGCTTGGATCAAGAGTGATGAAACGCTATCGCAACATCCAAAAGTTGACTTACTAAGCAATCTGTTAGACATTCACCCTGCACAAGCAATAGGACATTTACATTATTTATGGTGGTGGTGTCTAAATTACGCTGAAACAGGAGATCTAACACGATACAAAAATATGATTGCTAAAGCTAGTAGGTTTGATGGCGATAATGACAAATATGTAAACGCATTAGTCGAAACAGGTTGGTTAGACCAACAAGAAAAATCTTTAATCGTACACGATTGGGAAGATTATCACGGTGCTTTGTTAGAGCAAAGGACTAAAAATAAAGAACGACAGAGGGCTTATAGAACTCAAAAGAGTGAAATAACTAAAGTCAATAAAGAATTAGATGCTAGTGACTTAGCAGAAATGTTTAAAGCAATGTGTGAGGTTGTTTATGGAAAGTCTTATGAAGAACTTAAACAAAGTCTTGCTAAAGACGAAAGAGGGCGTATAAACAACGCTATAAAGCAAATACAAGACGCAGGTGGTAATGCTGATGACATACATACAAGAGGTTTAAACTATTTTATAAAATATGGTGAGCGACCAACCCCACAAGCGTTAAGTGGTGGTTGGAATAGATATGCTGAAATAACAACAGATCAAGATCGCCAAAAGAATATAAAAAGAGTTGGACATTACAAAAGTCACAACGAATTGCAAGAGTGGGCTAAGGAGGTTGATAACTCATGACTGCTAATGAATGGACACAAATAGTTCATGTTATGAAATTAAAATGGCCGAATTTTAATTGGACGGACGACACGATCAAAAATGTTTATAACGATTTAAAAGGTATTAGTGCAACTTATGTAGAAAAAGCTATTGAGCAATCTTTTAAAAGTGGTGCTAATTTCCCACCAAACCCTAGTCAAATATTTTCATCTGCTATGGAAATACAAAGATATGACCTTAGTGTAGAAGATGTCCCAAGACTTGAACAACACTCTTGTTCTTTACAAGAGTATATTGAGTCACAGGGTTGGGAAAGTGTCGCAGAGGGTATGTATCATTTTGGTAGGGAAAGATACCTAAAAGGTACACAAGAAAAGCACGAGGACTTTGAATATGATTTGGAATGGCACAATGGTGGTAAAGAAAAATACATTGAAAAGTTTGGTATGGCTAATAGTACTTTAACAAGAGTAATGGAACGAGTAAGCGAGGAGGATAGTAATGGCGTTTCCTAACGAAGTTGTATTAAGTGGTACTTTATGCAACATAGAATATAAACAAGCAAATAGTGGAAACTTTTTCACTAAAGGAGCATTGAAGATCTATCAGGGTAGCGATAAAGACGACGCTTGGTATGATATTGTTGTTTTCAATAATCCAAATAGAAATAGCAATTTAGCAGATCATGTCGCAGATTGTTTTGAGGTTGGTGTTAAATCTTTACCTGTAATAGTAAAAGGTAAGTTAGAACAATCAACTTATGAAAAAAAAGACGGAACTAAAGCTAAAAATTATACAGTAATAGCCGACGAGGTTGCTGTATCTACCGTGTTTGGTGCTGTTGGTATTTTAAAAAATAATCAACAACCTACACAACCACAAGCTAGACCTGTAGAGGAGATCGCTGACGGAGAAGCTCCATTCTAAATGAAGTTAGAATATTTAAAATTAGACGAAATATTACCTGCTGACGCAAATCCAAAAGATCATGACATTGGGGAGATCTATATGTCTATTAAAAGATTTGGGTTTACTGAGCCACCCGTTAGAAACGAAACTACGGGTAAACTTGTAGCAGGTCACGGTCGTTTAGAAACTTTAAAACAATTATCAAGTGAAAGTGACTCTATTGTTCCCAAGAACATAAAAGTTGATGAAGAGGGTAATTGGTTAGTACCCGTTATTTGTGGTATAAGTTTTGAAAGTGACGAAGAGGCAGAAGCATACTTGATTGCGTCAAACCAACTTACCATTGCAGGTGGTTGGAAAGAGGGTGAGTTAGTTGATCTTCTACAAAGAGTAGCAACTGAAACAACTGATTTGTCGGGTACGGGCTTTGATTTAGACGATATTGACGGAATTTTAAAGAATATGGAGTCTAAAGTCTTTGAAGACGAAGAGATCGAGGATGAAGAGGACGAAACTACCGTTAGATTTAAGTTCGGTAGATATAAGTTTGGTGTTGACGCCGATTATTTTTATGATTGGGAGTCAAAAAAATTAGAAGATCTAGGGACTAATAGTCCACAAGAGTTAATCTCGTGGATTAAAGAACAACTAGATTTATAGGGGCAGTGATAGTCGAGTTTAGGGTGTTCCCAATTAACAACCTTTACTACGGGGGTGCAATTCCCCCCTGCTCCACTAGGGTTAAAGCATTATATAAAATTATTTAGATAATGATGACTAAATTGTATGATGTACAAAATACTAAATGTAGTGTGTAGTATTAGTCGCTTTAACCCTTTAGTTTGCAGGGAGATGCTCACAATTTGTAATCAACTAGTTGTAAATTTAAGAGGGTACTTAGAGGTAAAGAACTTCTAACCTGCAATTTTTAACTTGTCGCCAACGACATAATTGAAAACCCACCGTTAAGGTGGGTTTTCTATTGGATTAGCAAATTATCTTTGAGAGAGAAA
>Ga0213858_10000304_pt1 | contig 23679 bp, 28 predicted proteins | sample PICome_FD_160122 | JGI IMG/M metagenome (GOLD analysis project Ga0213858, IMG submission 160122) | Coastal seawater microbial communities near Pivers Island, North Carolina, United States - PICO245 | ecosystem: Environmental > Aquatic > Marine > Coastal | place: USA: North Carolina | collected... | reverse complement strand
AGCTTTTATCTTTTGGAAATGAGGAAGTGTGTCGCTAATACCTAATCCACGCTCTCCTGACATACTGGTGCGATTTGCTTTGTCATAACTTGCTTTGAAATAGTATTCAATGTCAAACAAATCACATACACGTTGACACTCTGTGGCAATAGCTAAACTTTGTTCTAGTGACTCGTGTTGACACGGTCCTGCTATGATTCTCATTTTGTATCCTTTAACATGTAATATGTTGTAACAAGTTTTTGCATTTGACTTTTTAGTGTTGGGTATTCTTTTGCTAGATCCATCATTTCTTGCCATTCACTATAACTAAACAAGTTACCCTGTGCTTGACTAACGCCTTCTGGATCGCCACCAATGATCCATTTTGGCCATTTGTTATACGGTGCATCTCTATACCTTCCGTAGATTACGCCGTTTGCACGTTCGTACACGATTGCAGCACCAGGAACAAGTTTAGGTTGCTGATCCAACACTTCGCCTTACAATATCGTTATGATTAAACTCTGCCCAGTATAGTTCAAATGCTACACCATCTTCTAGTCCTTCAAACTGATGAATAACTCCTGGCTTAACTTGTGTAAAGTCACCTGGTCCAAGAATAGTTTCATCAACTAGATCATAATCCTTTTGCCAAACACGAACAAGCATTTTTCCTGACTCAACAAAGAAGCCATTCCATTTGAATCTGTGTTCATGTTCGCTACACTTGTAGCCACCTTTGAACTCAATGCGGTGAAACTCTAGCACACCGTTAGCGTGGATAAGTTCAGTTTGTCCCCAAATCTTTCCTGCTTTCATTTTACTCTCCTACTATATAATCTTTGAATATGTCCATAGCTTCGTGCCAAGTGACATATGCTTCTGTTTCAATGTCCCATACAGGCTGAAAACATATAGTCCATCTAGGCTCATTACTTGGATTTAATGTTCCGTGTAATATACCTGTGTTAACAAGACTAGGCTTATTTGTATTTGCTTCATACAATGGTGTACAATCTTTTTGACTAGCTGTCAATATTGTTACATCGTCAGTTTGATAGACTACACTTTCGCCTGGTTCGACATCAGAAGTATTTTTGCCTGGTTTTACTGTAATAGGTGTTGTTTTACTAGCTTTATACCAAATAATTTTTCCATCTTCAGGACCCCAAGTTTTATTGATTTTTACAAAATCTGTTTCCCACCACCAAAAATCAGTATGTATTGGAACTTTGCCTCCGTTTGGAGGAGTAAAAAAACATTCTATCATTAATAGCTTCATACCAAACTTAGCTAAAAAATCTACCATATTTTGATCGTAATGATTAGGCAATGCTTTTTGCATAACTGTTTTTTGTTCACTATTAAATATATCAGGTTTTTCTATTTCAAAAGGAAGATCTAGATATCTATGATAATGATTATAAAAGTTTTCCAAAATCTATTACCTCACATTGTCTACTTATATCTTTTACAAAGAATGCACACAACGGTTCGTCTCCTTCTGTAATAGGTACACTAAGTAGTTGTCCGTTTTTCATTTTAGGAAAATACCATTTTACATCATTGTAAAAGTTAGTTATTTCTATTTTACCAAATGCAGGTTGATAACTGCTTAAAGGATTAAAAAGATATGCTTCAAATCCTCGCTCGTTTAAACTTGTAATGGGTAAAACTTCTAAGTCGCTTCCTGCCTGTTGACAGCCTACAGCAATACACCAATCTAAGGGCATAGTGACTTCTTTACCTGCTATTTCAATAACTGCTGCTGGACTATTAAATGATTCTAAAAATATTAATGGTACAAAATAAAAATCTGGATCTTGTGGGTTGCTATTATCTAACACACTAAATCTCATAGAATCGTCAACTTCTTCTGGTAGCTGATTTAAGTTAAAACTTTTGTTTTCAAGTGTTAATATATTCATTAATTCCAATCCACTTTTTCTATTGTGAATGGGTATTGTGCTTCCTTATAAAACTTTTTACGTTGGGTAAGGTGCCGCTTCGCAAACTTACATGTGCTTGTAAGATCCCATATTTGCACGAAGTCTTTGTCCTTTGCCTTTCTAACGCCTCTACCTATACTTTGAATAACTCTAACAAATGATTTTCCTGGCTCTATAAGAACAAGATTGAAAATGCGAGGAATATTAATACCAACAGCAGCAACTCCGTATGTTGCAATAACCACGTGATTAGTTCCTTCATTGATTTCATCATACGCATCTTTTCTGTCCTTTAATTTTACGTCTCCTTTTACAAAGACTGATCCTGGAATAAGTTCTTGTAGCATTTCGCCTGCGCTAATCCTATCTACAAGTATTAGAGTGTTGCCTGATTCTTTTACTGTGTTTAATAATTTGCCTAAATAATTTATTCTGTCTTGATTTGTAACTAGATATTTTAGTTCTTCTTGATAGCCTCTGTGTGCTACTGTATCAATAAGTTGTACAATGTTTACGTGGCATTGTGATAACACACCTTTATCTTGTAATTCTTTTGCTGATATTTCACCAATAACTGGACCTAAACTTGCGTGTATACTTTCAAACTCAAACTTTTCTTTAGGAATGGTTCCTGTTAGTCCCCAACGTATTGGAGCATTTTTTAAGTTACGTGTAAGCAAGTTCTTTAGTACTTCTGCTTTTGCTTGGTGTACCTCATCTACAATAACAGTGCTCACACCATCTAAGAACTCTGCTAGTGATAATACTGCTTCTCCGTCCTTGTGCTTCTTGTCCAGTATATTCAATGACTGCCAAGTGCAGATGGTGTGAGTCTTACCCAACTCTTTTCTATCTCCAAAATAAACGCCAACATCAAGTCCGCAGTTTATGTAATCTTCTTCAGTTTGTGTAACAAGCGATTTGTTTGGCACAATAACTAAACTACGTCCATACTTTTCACTCATGTGTGATAGTGTAGCAGTTGTAATAGTTTTACCTGCGCCTGTTGCAATCTGTTGCAAGCTCTGTGGATTGTTTGCAAAGTTGTTGATTGCTTCTACTTGATAGTCACGTAGAATGATTTCTTCGCCTTCTGCAGGATGACCTTTAGGCCAATGCACACCTTGATCTGCCCAATAGCGTTCTGTAACTTGATCAAAACTTAGATCAATAGGATGACGTCTGTCTTCAATGTCTACTATTTGAACATTGTTTTTTGCAAGTACTTCAGTAACCACATCCAAATGGTTAACATAGCCAGAACCGCCAATGCCAAAAAAAGCAACTTTGCCGTCCCACCTACCAAGTTTATACTGTGGCATATATCGTGCGTATGGCACTTCAAACTTGAGAGCATTTGATAACTTTCGCCGTACATCTACGTCTAGTCCTTCTAGTTTAATGTTTACTTCATCTTCTATGATGAGTTTACAACTTGCCATCAAATCTCCTAAAGAAACTAAGACTTGCATCATGATATAAAATACAATCACAATACAATTCAACATAAGACTTTACATGTGTATTAGACCTAATACTTGTTTTGCTTAATGAACAAAAAGGAATAAAATTACTCTGTAATAAAATCTTCGGTAACTTATTCTTTTTAATATACACTACTTTTGTGTTTTTGTCAACCCAGTTGTTTAATGAGTATTGTTGTACATAAGTATTTAGATCTGCATTTTCTTTATCATTTGCATCTACTCTAAATAATACAGATTGTAGTGAGTTATCTACATATTTAGAAATGCATTGATGTATTTCTGCAAGTTGAGAAAATGCATTATCTTGATCTATCAACACTAATAATGGATATCTATCAAGTGTATTTACACAACTAATAATATCATCCATTTCGTAAACGTCTGGATCAACGCAAACTTCTGGTTCAGATCTATATGCAATCAAATCATTTAAGTTTCTAGGAGCATGTTTACTTACCTTATATTGAAAACGTAAAGATCTATCAGCAATGTAAGTATTGTCTTTTCCTACAAAACTTTGCCGCATTTCGTCAGAAAAGTTCTTAATAACATTTTCAAAACTATTAGTGTACCGTTCACTATCTTTTAATATTTTTGTAACTTTTTTGTTATATTGTTCTAGTTCTTTATCTATTTCAAAGTTTCTTGTTGCAAACAAAGTAAGTATTTTATTTACATTTCGACCATTTAGTTTATAAAAATGTTCATGAGATCCTCTACGATGATAGTACTCACGCATTGGAACTCCTACCTGATTAATTTTTACAATATCTTTTTTGTTAAATGGAAAGCGTACCTTTACCCATTTCCACTTTGATTTATATGCTTCGTATACAGTATCATTGTCAAGTTCGTCTACTATCTTAATATATTTTCTACGATCAATTTGCCTTAAAGGTAACTTAGGCTCATATGCAACTATAGTAATATTATTACTTTCGAATAAGTCTTCGTAATCTTTTAACTTTGATACTACTAAGTTAAACTGTCTATCAGTAAGAGGCGTTTCTTTTTGTGTTTGCCTACATATGCTTTCTAATATCTGCCTATCAGGTGTTACAGCTTTGAAATCATAAAGCAACTTATAGAGTAAATCTTCTACATACAACTTTTCCATACTTACAATATAGCATACTATAAACGTGGAGTCAAGTTTTTCAGTGGTATACCATTTGCTATTTCGTCAACTGTGTATTCAGTATGAGCATAATCATTTAACCATTGTTGTCTATTTGGTTTATTTGGATACTCTATTTTACTTAAATCTGTGTTTGCAACTTCGTATGCTAAACTACTAGGCCCTGTAAATACTGGTATGCCTGCTAACACAGCTTGCGGTCCTGGATTACTACTCCAACTTATCACAGCATGACAATCTTTAAAACTAAGATTAAAGTCGTCGTATGTGTTATCAAGTTTTATAGGATCATCTCTATAAACGTTTTTGTATTGTCTTTCGATGTGATCTAATCTACATCTAGGATGCGGTCTAAAAATAATAGGCAAGTCAGTATGCTTTTGTACTTCATCTATTGTTTGCATCACCCATTTGCTCATAGGCGGCATGTTCTGCCATTGTAAACTTTTATCGTGTTGACCACAGATTAATATATGATCGCCTTTATCACGCCATGGACGTAATTTTATTCCTAGCGATTTTGCTCTCGTCTCATCATTTCCCTTTGCACAGAAATAGGCATCTCTATTGATCCCGTTAAGGCCGACCTTCCACGTTTCTCCTCGTTTGATTCCTCCAACTTCGAGGACGATAACTGGCTTTCTATATTGTTTAGCACTCTTCCAAACGTGTTGGTTAGGACCCATTCTACCGTTAAAAAGAATGCTCCAAATAACGTGGCAATCAACAGCGTTGAAATCGCTAGTATCACAAACAGAGTGGCCGGCACTGAGAAGGCTATGATGAAAAGCATCAAAAATAGGTTTCGCATTCATTGCTCCATATTCTTTCCATAAACGGAATCTCATGTGTAAATACTCCAGTACTATATTTAACAAGGATAGCAACGTGCAAACAATTTCTTTTGTGTCTACGTTTCATAAACCAGTATTAGATTTATACGGAAGAAGGTTTATGGATAGTTTTAGTAAAAACGTAGACAAAGACATAAAACTATATTTGTATACAGAACACTGTGAACCTGAAACAAATGATGAACGTATAATCGTTCTAGAACAAAGTAAAAATTTACCAAAGTTATTAGAGTTTAAACATCGTTGGAAAGATGAGCCAAAAGCAAATGGTGTGTGTCCACCTGAAATAAAAAGGAGACGTCCTAAAGACTGGCATAAAGGATTTAAGTGGGATGCAATACGTTTTAGTAATAAAGTATATGCAGTGTTTGATGCAGCAGAGCGTTGTGATACAGATTGGCTTATTTGGTTAGATGCAGATACATATTGTCATAGCCCAGTAACATATGATCAACTAAGACAGTTTACTCCATCACGTGCATGGATGAGTTATTTAGGACGTGGCAAGAAATGGCCTGAGTGTGGATTTTATGGTATAAATCTAAAAACAAAACCTGGTAAATGGTTTTTGAAAAAGTTTGAAACTGTATACGAAGAAGCAGAGTCAGGCATTTTTAAAATGGATGAATGGCATGATAGTTTTGTATTTGAAGAAGTGCGCAAAAAAGTTCAAGGCAAGTTTGACGGATTTCCTTATTATAATATCAGTGGAGACTTGATTAACGGTGAAGGTCATCCTTTTATCAATAGCGATTTAGGAAAATACTTTGATCACTTGAAAGGTGATAGAAAAGATATCGGTAAAAGTAACAAACCAAAAGACTTGATTGTGAATAGAACAGAAGGATATTGGCAATGACATATGCAACAGTTACAACGATGAATAAAGAATATTTTGATAACATAGGTTATCAAATGATAGAAAGCTACATCAAACATTGGCCAAAGAATATAAACTTGTATGTATATTTAGAAGACTTTGAACTGCCTTATAGTGAGCCCAATATTATAACATTAAATATTGATGAATGTTGTAATCCAAATATGCAAAGTTTTATTAACGATACAAAACGTAGATTTCGTAAGTTTGCATACAAAGCGTATTCATGGATGCACGCCTGCAAAACATTATCGCAAGATACACTTATTTGGTTAGATGCTGACACTGAAACAACTGTGGATGTAAATGAAACATTCCTAGATACAATACTTCCCAATAACGAACTTATTGCATATATGTATGCACCTGGACTTATAACTAATCGTAATGGAGAAATAGTACACGCAGATAATTCAGAAACTTGTATTTTCTTTTATAACAATAAACATGCAAATGCAAAACAGTTCATGCAAAGATACGAACACATATACGAAAGTAGAGAACTTCACGATCCATTTAGATTCGCAAAACCACATGATACTTGGGCAACTATTGATTGTGTAAAGTGGGCAAACGAAAATGGTATAGAAACTGTTAACTTGCATCCAACAAAGAAAAACAGAACGCCTTTGAAGAAAACAGTTCTTGGTGAATATTTTACACATGCTAAAGGCAAAAGTAAATATGAAAGAAAAGTAGCATGAACATAGAATGGCCTATTGATGAAAAAATGGATATTGGTTGGAGACAACAATACTTTCAAACTGCTATAGATGTCTTTAAACCAAAATCGTATTGCGAAATAGGTTGTCATAATGGTAGGTGGGCTAGTGTTACTTGTTCGTATATCTTAAGTATGATGCACGAGGTAAGTTTTGAAGGATATGATTTATTTGATTTAGCAAATGAAAAAACACATAAAGAAGAAATAAACGGCAAAGGAACTGGTAGTTACGATGCATGTTTCAAACGTATGGAAAAACTTAAAAAGAGGGCAGCAAAAAATAAAAAGAGTTTTGTGTATTCTTTACACAAAGGATTTACAACAGATACTTTGCCAACAAAAGCATACGACATGGTGTTTATTGACGGCGGACACAAATATGAAACTGTAATGGAAGATTATGAAAGAGTAAAGCAAAGTAAAGTTATTTTCTTTGACGACTACGATATACCTGATACAAAAAAAGCATGTGATGAGATAGGAGCAACAAACTTAATAACATGGCCTAGCAAAAAGAAGTTAGCGGTACTTATAAATGTATAACTTATCGATAGAATATCAAAACTATTCGCAAGCAGGCGAGGATGGCATTATAGCTCATATGTTAAATGCATTACATAATCCTAATAAAATATGTGTTGAAATGGGCTGGGGTAATAATATAAAAGGCGGAATAAATGGATATGCCATTAACTGTACACAAAACTTAATACAAAATCATGGTTATAAAGGATTTGCATTTGATTTAAAAAAACAATCAAGTATACCAGCTAATGTATCTTTCTTTAGAGAAGCTGTTGTGCCTCAAAACACTAAAAGTTATATAGAAAGGTTTGGCAAAGATGTTGACTTTTTTAGTTTAGATATTGATAGTTATGATTTTGTAATAATGTATAATTTATTAGAAGCTGGCTTCCAACCTAAAACAATGTGTGTAGAAACAAATAGAGTAATGGGATATGATTATGAGTTTAGTTTTCCTTACATGCATCAAGGTGTATTTGATAAAAAAATATTACACGGAGTAAGTTTAAAAAAATATCAAACATATTTAGAGTCTAAAGGATATAAGTTTTTTACACTTTGTACATCAGGATTAAATGCATTTTTTTACAAACCAGAATGTGTTGATGAAAATAAATTAACAAAAGATGTTATACACACTGTTGATAGAGTTAGAGATAGAAGTATGTCTAAAGAACAATATTGTAAAATGTTAAAAGAACATCCGTATTGGAAAAAATATATAAACGAAGAAATGTTTATTTGAACATTAATGGACGTAAATGTTCCCACGCTTCGCCAGCTCTCATTTCGTCAATATGCCATTGTGTATATGCAATATCGTTACACCATTGCGTAATATCTATTGAATAGTTCAAGTTTTCTATCCTACTCAACTTTCTATGTGCTATAGGCCAGACCATACTTCCGTTGTTCAAAGCAAAAACAGGAACTCCTTCACATACAGCTTCAATAGCACTTAAACTATTGTATGTAACTACGCAATGTGCATTTTGTAAATCTGCTAACAATCCTTCACCGCCTTGATTTCCTCCGTGGCTTATGTTTTCAGATACATATACATTTTTTCCTTTTATGCTATTGGCAACTTTTATTCCTCTGCTAAGTCCTCTTGGATGCGGTCTTATGATTATATCTCTGTCTGAATACTTTCTTATTTCATTTACTGTTTCTTGTGTCCATTGTGCAAAAGTTTTACCTTGATCATACAAGTCTGTAAGACTACTATCTCCTTCTTTCTGACCCATGAGAATAATTTTGCCACCATGACTTTGCCAATTTTTTATTTTACAGCCTGTCATTTTTACAAACTTGTTCCATCTATCTGGAGGAGATTTTTCATTGCCGAATATGCCATCCGTCCATTTGTAACTGTACCATCCTAGTCTTTGCCATTCTTTGTAATAGTTTCTAAAGTTAGCACTTTCTTGCACTAAGAAAGGCTTGCCACTATCTAAAACATATTCGTATGAACCAGATCTATCTTTTGTAGCATACTTTGGTTTTAAAAGATTAGTTTGTAGGTATGCATCTGCGTTTCTAGCTTCTTCAGAATGTTTTTCAGCAAGTATATATTGATCACCATGTCTTTGTATACCTTTCAAAATATTTTTTACTGCTTTTGTACATCCTCTAATACCTGCTATTTTTAACAAATATATCTCCTCATATGACGCCACGCTTCTCCGGATTTAAGCTCGTCGAAGTTCCAATGACACATTGATATTTTTTCTATCCACCTTTGTCTATCTGGTAACCTAGGTCTTTCTATTTTTCTTATTTCTGTATTGCAAATATCAAACGCTTGACTAACTTCTGGAACAGGATCTGTAACAAATACAGGTATGCCTTCTATAGCTGCTGCAACACCTGGACTACTGTTATATGTTATAACTGCCCAACAGTTTTTAAAATCTTGTTGTATATGTTCGTTCTTACTAATACGTACATTAGTCCATTTTTTTGGTAGTCTTAGATATCCGGGTGCTTTTTTATCTCCAGGGTGTCCTCGCACTACAATAGGTCTATCAGTAAACTTATGCAATCTTTTTACAGTTTGTCTTAACCAATCCATTACTTCTAGTCCGCCCATGCTCCAACCGCCATTACGTTGGCAACAAATAAGGATATGTTTTCCAGTTTGTCTAACTGGTTTCAAATCCAAGTTCAAGTTTTTACTTATACTTTCCCATCTTCTAGGATCAGGCTTATCCCAGAAATAATTTGCTGTTGTAGGAAACACTCCGTTCATACTATATCGTAAATACCTTTTTGTGTTACCTGGATCTGCATATAAAAATAGATTACTATCAATAATAATAGTGTGTTTCTTATTTGCAAGTTGTTGATCATATACTTGTTTACGCAATAACAAATGAGGAGATCTAGGTAGTTTGCTACTATGATCGCTGATAAAACCCTGTAATATCGCTGCATCACTAGGTTGCCAAACTCTGTCTTGACTTGCTATACCAATATCTCCACAACGATTTACACCAGTAATAAAATGATTTAACACATCTATTTTTTCTTGGTTTTTGCTATTAGGTATGCCTTTTAAATAACTAACTACTTTCATCTTTTATAAACTCTAAATATTCATATACACACGGCTTGATATGTTGCCAAGCTTCTCCTGACTCCATTTCACTAGGAGACCATTGAGAGTACGCTAAGGTGTTGAGCCAGTTTTTAACAATGTCTTCATCTGCCATTTTTGGATTCTCAACTTGATCTGCTTTACAATCACAAATTGGATAAGCAAAATTACCGCTATCATGTGCTATAACAGGTATGCCATTTAGTATTGCATCAATAGCTAATCCACTAGAATATACAACTACACAATGAGCTGTAAGTATATGATCTTCCCAGGGTATGTCTCTACCATTTACACAATGCACATTTGGGTGATTTGCAAACGCAAGATATTCATATAGTTCTGCATACGAAGATACACCTTTAGCACTTGCACCTGGATGTGTTCTTATTTCTATTGGACGATCACTTACTGCTCTTATTTTACCTACAGTTTCAATAGCCCATTTAGTAATATCGACGCCACGCATACTAGCATCACCTGGTAATTGTAAAGCAATAATAACTTTATCGCCTCTATTTTTATTCCATCCATTGTAAGGCAGATCTAGTCTATCAAATCTGTCGCTAGGATAATCTTTTACAGGACCAAATATACCTTGGTTACATAAGAAACCATTTAGTCCTATTCTATGATACGCATTAGGCTGGAATACTTTTCTACCTACAAGTTGTGTTTCTACAACTAAAAATGGTTTTTGTTCTTCATTGTTAGCAATAGCAGTTCTAACTCCATGATGCACACTTGATCTTTCTGGTTTCCAACTACCCATTATGACTGCTAAGTCATACTTGCCTCGACCTTTTTCATGATAGTTAAGTTCAACACCTGAACGTAATCCGTTTTCTTTGTTAATATGTGCCATCATCTTTTTTTGTTTTAATAAAGCATCGTCCGGCCACAAATCTCGTTTGATACCATTGTAAAACTTTACAAGCGTTTCACGTTCTGTGTTGTTGAACGTGCTCGATAAAAATACATCAACTTTCATTTTTTAATATTCTCCATGCATTGCCATTTAGAAACTCATCTGTATGAAACTGTCCATATGCTAAATGATGTGCCCAAGCACGTAGCTTTTCTTTATGTTGTACAGTAGGATTTTCTAGTTTAGTTAAATCTTTATCACACACCGGGTCTGCTGCTGTCGGTGCAAGTGTAAAAGCAGGCACTCCTGCAATAACACTTTCAACTGCTGCAATACTTTGATATGTAACCATGGCATGACATTTTTCCAAGTCTTGCCATATTGTATTTTTTAGTCTTTCGCCTCTAGTGCCTTTTGCTCTTACCACAATAGGTCTATCAGTATGTCTTTTTATTTCGTGTATTGTTTGTTCTGTCCATTCGTCCAAGTCAATGCCGTAAAACTTACATGGCTTTTCGCTTGGTAAAACAAGTAATATATGTCTACCACCATAGTTATTAAACTTCAGTTCGATATCTAAACGTTTCCATCTATCATCTGGACGTTCTTTTATTTCACTGTGTTGTAAATCATTCTTAACAATACGATGCCATAACTTCCAGCCATTTGGATTAGCCCTTGATTTATAGTTGCCAAAGTATCCACTATCCATATAATAAAAAGGTTTGCCTGTTTTCCAACGTTCTCTTATCAAAAGTTTTTTTGCAATACTGCGTATTAATATTGGACCATCTGGTATTGGTTCGTCATAATCTTGTATAGGAAGATTAGATCCTTTTGCAAATCTGTTTATAAAAACATCTTTTTTATTTTTACTAAGGCAAATCATTTATAAAACTCTACATGTAAGTGTTTGCTTTTATCTTTGTTAAACGATTTATATCTAACAAAGTTTTTTCTTTCTACTAGTTCTTGCATACTGTATGCATCGTATCCGCTTTTGTGTGTATCCCATGTATCTTCAAACTCGCCTCGTTGATGTCCGTATATATTTTCTGCTGCTCTTGGATCACCATTTATCCATTGATGCACATGGCATAACATATTTGGCAACATCATTTCTACTCTGCCTCCTGGCTTTAATATTTTGTGCCAAACTTCCAACAAATATTCCCCTTGTCTAAATGTTAAATGTTCAAAGAAATGTCTTGAAAATATTTCGTCTACAGAGTTCAAATTCACATGTTTATCTATATCCCAGGCAGCACACACAAAATCAATACCTTCTACTGCTCTTATATCTTGCTGTAGAAAGTCTGTTTTTGTTGGTGTTTCTCCTGCTCCAAATTCAATCTTCATACGTGTATCCAAACATACTTATTGTTTCTGCAAAGTTATCTTCTATTAACTTTCTTGTTTCATCTGTATAATGTATTTTATAATCTTTGGAAGGTCTATGCCCTTTCTTTAGAAAAATAGTTTTTAATTCTCCATTATATGGTACAGGTATATTATTAATATCACTTTCTAAGTTTTCATATTTTAAAACTTTGTTCACTACAACTTTATTATTGATAGTATATTTTTTGTAGTTATTCAGTTTTTGTAAATCTTCAACTTTTATCCATTCATCAAATGTTTGTGATTTTATCCTGCCTGCATGTTTCATATAGAAATAATAGCTAACTGCTACGTTCCATGGATTTCTTTCAACACAAAAAGAAAAATATTCATCGTTCCAATCATTTGGATACCATTCTTTTATTTGTTGTACTGATGCATGTCTTCCTTTTGATGGAGCATTTAACGAAGGTGTGTTGTCATACTGACTACCTCTAATAATATCATTTGGGCCAAGGTACTTCTGTAAATAGTTTTCAATACTAGACCCTGCTGTTTTGAAAGTTTTTACAAATATAAACTTATGTTTATGCGATATTATCATTGCTATTAAATCTTGTTTGTTCAAAAACATAATCCCAATATTTTGAGTCACAATATGTTAAGTTTTTATTTTTCCAAAACAACCTATTGTATATTGGATCTTTAACAGCTATAAAGAGTTGTCTGGGTGTGCCTAGAGGTGTACCTGTTTGTGTAAAATATACATCTTCAAATCCGGCATCTTTTAAATAACTAGCATAACATGCTGTTGTTGCACCTGTCCAGTTTGATATTGGTCCAAGTTCTGTTGTTCTATAAAACTTTGCTTCTGCTACCATAGGATTATTATGAATATCTACCATAGTTTCAAATATAAACACACCTTTACATATTCGATACATATTATCTATAGCTAATAAAGGATGGCGTAGATGATACATAAGACCGTGTGCAAATATCCAATCAAACTCTCCATCTGCTTGATATATGCTTTCTTTTTTAACTACAACTTTACTATTGAGATTTTTATGATGAAAATCGAAGACATTTCGTCCACCTCTGTTTGCATTTAGTTCGTTAATCCAGTTCCAGTCTTTTTTATTTCCCCAATCGTAATCTTCTCCTCTTTCTACATCGCTTGCTTCTACATATTCTGCGCCACGCATTTCTGTCCAAAAAGCCCACCAACCTTCGTCTGTGGCAATGTCTAATACACGTTTGCCTGTAAAATCTACATCACTTATGCCAATAAGATCAGTCCAAACTCTAAAGTCTTTTTTGCCTCTATGTACAGTACCATCAGGATACTCTATGTGCATTCTAAACTTAGGCTTGTCTTTAGCCATTCATCATATCCTGTAGTTCTGCTTTCCATAAATCTGCAAACTCGCAGTCCCTGTAGTTTTCAAACCAAGGACCTCCTTCTGTGTAATGTATAAGGTTAGGTTTTTCAATATCGTCATATACGCCAACAAGATAGTTCCATGTGTGATGTAGTTCTCCTATTTCAAAATCGTTAAGCCAACTAAACCTGTGTAAGTATGCACCAGTGATTTCAGGATCGTTAACTAGACTTTGTGTAACTTTACGATTAGCATGATGACCACAGTTAAACAACATGACACTTGACCAGTTTTTGCGTGGATAGATAGTTTGTTTTTGCCCATCCATTTTTATGCCTGCTTTTGGAGTATAGTCATGCTGCACACACATTACAGCATACTTGTCATCTGCTTGATCAAAAAGTTCTTTAATATCTGTAGTAAGGATCATATCACAATCCATAAACAATGCCCAGCCTTTGAAATCTGTGAGTTCTGGTATTAGAAAACGTGTAAATGTAAACTCAGTGCTTGCAAGTTTATCTACATCACGTTTGTACCATCCTGCATCACGTAACTCTTGTTGTTTTAATGGACGCACATCAGCTGCTGGCTGTTTGCTTATTATACTGTGCTTACACACTTGATAAGCAATATCTTCTCTAGTGTCATATCCTACAAATACTTTCATTAGTCTCTTCTTTCAATATCTTCTTCAGTTAAATCTTTACCCATCCAAACTTCTATTACTTTGGCTGCTTTGTTATCCATGTTGATTGCTTTGTGCCAATAACCAGTAGGAATATCAATACTATCTCCAGGCACAAGAAGTTGTTGGTATTTGTTGCCTTTTCTATCTTCAAGCAACATTGCTATAACACCATCAACAACGTGCCAGTGTTCGCTGCGTTTGAAATGTCTTTGATCACTAAGTGCTTTGCCTTCATAAAATGTAAGTTCTTTGACTTGCCATTCTCCGTTGCTATCTAGTACTTTGTATTCACCCCAAGCACGTTTGGTTACTGGTTTATCCCAGTTTTTTAATATCCAGCTTGAGCTATTCTTTTTATCTTCGCCGCCTACACCAAACGCAAACTCAACATCAGGATGATCACCATATATATCAAGTTCTGGACTGTTTGTTTTTGTTCTGTCTCCGCCATTAGCAAACACAAGTTTCCAGCTTGATCCTTTTGTTGCTAACACTTGTCCTATAGCAGCACATGCACTATCGTCTGCATCGTCAAAGCCAATAACTTCGTCAACACATTCTAAAGATTTTATGATTGCTGTACGTTCTGTAAAGGGCATAAAAGGCTTACCTTTTTTACGGGCAAGCCATTCGTCACTATTAACCCCGACAACTAAATGTTGCCCTAGTTCTTTTGCCGCTTTAAAATATTCAATATGTCCACTGTGTAATGGATCAAATCCACCTGTTACTAGAATAACTTTGCTCATACATTATTTAATCACGCATGCCATTAAATACTGTTTTTTTGAACTTGCGATTATCTGCATCAATACTATCGATCAAATCATAATCTAAGTCTAGTTTGTTTAGTAAGCTCATTATTGCTTGTGTGTCTTTTGGTAAACACATACCACCGTATCCACGTAAATTTGGATTAACATCAAGATACATGTCTTTTGCTTTGCCTGTTTTAATGTAAGCATTTTTTATAGTTGTATAATCACAATCTAGTTTTTCACAAACTTCATACATTACATTTGCAAATGTTACACGCAATGCTGCATATACATTGTTATAATACTTTAATACTTCTGCTTCATTTGGTGTAAGGTGTTCTGTGTGTTCAGGATAACTACCATGTGCTTGTACAAGTTTCCTATATACTTGAATATCATGTGTTCCAATAGCAAGCAACTTATGGTTGTTTATAAAATCTTCTTCTGCACAACGTTCACGCAAAAACTCGGGCACAAAACATATTGTAAGATTTTTATAAGTGTCAATCATGCGTTGTGTAAAACCTGGAACAACTGTACTGCGTATTGCAACTATACCTTTGTAACTATACAAGTTTAGTTCTTTGATTACATTTTCAATAATACTTGTATCACAACTGCCATCATCTGCTTGCGGAGTAGGAACGCATAAAAAACATATTTCGCAATCTAATACATCATTTATTTTTGTATCTAGTTTTATATCATGTTCTACAACACTGTGCCCTAACTGTACAAAGCCATGTTTGTTAGCAGATCCTACTGCACCTAAACCAATAATACCTATATTCATAATAAACTTTCCACTGTCTTTTTAAGACCTACTTCTAACGGTGTATAATCTAAAAAACCTGTTAATGTTTGTACAAGTGTAGTATCAGGACATCTGCGTTTAGCACTGCCTTTAGGACCAGGTAAAACTTCCAGTTTAGCAGGATTAATATCCATATACCCCATTATAAGTTTTGCAACAACACTAATGTTTACTTCTTGATCATTACCTACGTGTACTATTTTATTATTTGTATTATTAACAAGACGGTCTGTCATTTCAATAGCATCGTCTACATAGCAAAAACTTCTAGTGTCATCGCCTTTGATATAATATTCGCCTTGTTTACAACGTTCTACAAACTCACTTATAAAATGATCAACTTGTCCGGGACCGTATATATTAAAATATCTAATAATCAACCAAGGCAATCCGCAGTTTGCAACTAGGTTTTCTCCGACAGCTTTCGGAACGCTATAACTCCATCTCGGATTGAGAATGTCGTTAAACATAACTGGTACTTGCTCATCAGTTGGAATATGGTAATGACCCGCATCTATTGCTCCTGAAAATATTTCGCATGTGCTTGCGAATACAAACTTTGTGTTAGAGTGTCTATATCTAGCAACAAGATTAAATGTAGGAAGTGTGTTGTTAAAACACACATCTGTAGGTTGTTCGTAAAACAGTTTTGTGCCATTTGTTGCTGCTAAGTGTATTACAACATCGCAATCAGGCAAATCGTTTGTAATATTAACATCACACAAATCCTGTCCTGATCTTTTATCCACAGTAATAGGCGAGATATTTTTATCTTTCAAATACCTATGATAATGACCACCAATAAATCCGTTATGTCCTGTAAGTATTGTTTTCATCTAGTTGCTTTCCAAAAATATATATCTCGTTTCTCTTTATCACTGCCTTTATAATGGCACATGTATTTTTCAAATGCTATATCAAAATGTCTTTTTTGTGTCCAAGGAGGACTAATATTGTGTCCATTAAGTTTTGGAAAATGTTCTAAACAAGCATCAAAAACATGACAATCTAACTGGGCACGTAAGTTGTATATTTCATCAGACTTATAATACCAATCCCATTTGTCAAAAAATGATTTTGCTTTTTTCAGATTAAACTGTAGATATCCTGTTTCGCTATATTTGTTATCACGTCCTAGATATGCACAAAAGTATTTTTTTGGTAAAAAAGATTTAAACCAATCGCTTGTTAATGGGCATAATATTTCTGTATCTGCATCTAACCATATTAACTGTTCAGTGTCAACAGTTCTACTTGCATGTATAATGGCATAGCTTTTATGTGCAAATCTTACTGCATCTTGCATAAATGCTTTTTTGCCTGTAGGTTTTCTATGTTCGTTACGTCTTTTAAAATCTACTAAATCGGGACAACTTGCTTCTAATGGTAGATTTTCAAAATGTCCAGGTAAGTCTTTATAAGGAACATCAGTATATACCCGAACATTTATATCTTCTGAAATGTATTTTTTTGCACTTTCTAAAAAGTATTTTGCATATTCTTGATAGTTCTTTTCACTCCAAGTAGAAACTATTGTTATGCTCATAAACTTGCATCTTCCATTCCTGCGACTCGTAGTTTTACAATATTAGTTAGTTGCCATTGTTTTTGATCAAGTGCTTTTAACACACCTAACCATTTGTTACGTATTAGAGCAAACTCGTTTATAATCTTTTCATAATCAACAACATCTGCTTCGCCGTCGACATATTTTTCTACGTCACGACTGCTTAATGCACGTTGATAGTTTTCTAAATATTTCTTAAAAAACTGACTACGCAAACGTCTTAGTTCAATATTGAGATACTCTAAGATTGCCTCAAGTTCTTGTAACTGATTAAATCTGTGTTCAACAATACCAGGCATAGCAGCGGCAGCTTTTTCTATGCTACCGCTGATATTACATTCACGTTTTGCTTCAATAAGTTCGTTTTCAAAATATTGTACAGCAGAAGGTATTTGTCCAATATCTCTGCTTACTCGGCTGTACCAACCCATTACTCATCCCAATCATAATCTTCGTCGTCGTCGGAATCCATTTCTAAGTAATATTGTATAGCAGCGTCTAGTATTTTATCTTGTCCTAGTATTTCTTGTAACTGAACATCAGTCATTCCGTAATCAACTAGCATGTCAACAAATCTTTCAGCTGCCATATCCGTATGTTTCTTGTCTAGATACTCTTTAAACAAGTTCCATAAATCGGCTACAAAGTCTTCATTCATTTATCGCAAGTCCCTCTTCATGATCAACCACAGCTTCTTCGTCTGCGTTAGCGATATTTACCATTTGTTCTTCTTTTGCCGGTAAATCGGCCATGATCATTTCGAGTTTGTCACCTGTCCAGTTCTTGCGATATTCTAGAGTTTCTTCGCCTTTGCTATCAATATACTTGTAGCGGTTACCTTGTTTTTCAAGTAAGCCTTTTGCTTCTAACAAATCAAACATACCTGAATATGGATCCATACCTGTTTCGTATGGGATTTTTACTTGTACACCTTCAAACGGTTTTGCGTAACGTGTTTTCATAACTTTACACGCTGCTCTAATACCATTCACAGTGCTAGTTTTGTTACCATCTGCATCTTCTTTTAGTTTCAGCTTTTTCATAGCAACCACCATCGAGCTTGCATAGATAAAACCACTACCACCTGAGATCTTGTCGTCTGGATCAAACATATCTTGCGATGCGTATGTGTGGTTAGTAACAACCATACCTACGTTGTGTGAACCAAACATATTAACACAGTTAGTAACCAATGCTTTCAGTGCTTTGGCCTTACGACCCATATCACCCTTCATATCACCTGCTTCAAACTGATTAACTTCAGTTGGTGACATAAGCATACCTAAACTATCAACTACAAACAACACTTTAGGACGGTCTGTTTCGTCCATTGCACGATAGTCATCCATAAATGTTGAAATAGTTTTAGCAACATCATCAATCATTGCCATGTTAAGTTTTAGGATTTTGTCTTCTGTTGTTTCTACACCTAATGCGTGTAGCCACTTTTCATCAAGTGCATTTTCACTGTCAATCAATACAACAAAAATACCTTGTTCTTGTGCTGACTTTACAATATTACCAGACACAATGTAAGATTTGCCTGCACCTGATTCGCCTGCAAACACGCTTACTTTTCCTAATGGAACACCTTTTCTAAAGTCTCCACTAAGTAAATAGTTAAGTGCAAAGTTACCTGTGCTGATCCAATCTTGTGGATCATTGAACCCTGAACTCATACCTTTAATAGATTTTGTTAAACTGTTTCGAAACTTTGAAGGATCGAATGCCTTAGTAGCCATATTTTCTCCTATTCTAAAAAGCGTAAGTAACCCCCCGGTATTGAGCTGTCTATGACAAGCCTGGGGGGTGTTGTTATCTTATTGACCTTGTCTTGCACGAATCATTGCTAGAATGTCTTGTGCGCCGCCTGCGTTTTCTTCTGCAGGTGCTGCCTCTGCTGTCGGAGCAGGAGCAGGAGTTGGTTCAGGTGTTGCTGCCGGAGCAGGTTCTTTCCAGCCTGTATCAGATGTTGTTTCTGCTGCTGGTGCTGCTGGTGCTGCTGGTGCCGGAGCAGGAGTTGCAGTTACAGGATCACCTGTACGTGCTTGCATTCCGCTTGGACGGAAATATTGACTCCAACGTTCAGCATCGTATGCTTCTCCGTCAACACTTGCTTCAAACATTTCAGTAAGAACTTTTAGTTCTACTTCGCCTGGCTTTTTAGGAAGGAAGTCATTTAGGTTAAACAATCCATTTGTGTTGATTGCGTTCATTTCAGTATCGCCTAGTGGACGCTCTCTACGTGCCCAGTTACTTGCACCGTAGTCAGCATATCCACCTTTTGAACCTTTAGACAAACGGAAGTCTACACCAGCAGTATAATCTGTTGGCAGTTCTTCCATATCTGGATCCATTAGTGCTGCTTTGATTAGTTGGAAGATTTGTGGACCAATAATGAATCGACGAATCGGATTCTCTGGCGTTGTATCTTCATTAAGTGGATTATCAACAACAAAGCCTTGGAAGATATAAGAACGTTTTTTCCAATACTTACGACCCATGTCTTCTAAACTTGGATCTTTAAACCAACCACGTACTTCTTGTAGGATTGGACATGATTCGTTATACATTTCCATACACGGAACTTGTACTTGTACTGGACGTGAATCTGTTTCGCCCTTTACTCCTGCAAATGGAAGTTTAATAACCAAACGCTCTTTCCAAAAGAAAGTGTTTGAATCATCGCCGTCAGGCAAAAAGCGTAGCGTTGCTTGCTCGCCTTCTTTCATATTCCAAAATGGGTAAATGCTGTTATCGCCACCGCCTGTGTTGCCACCGCTTGTACGATTTTCTTGTTCTTTGAGCTTCGCTCGGATTTCTGCTAATGATGCCATAGTTATGCCTCCTGTTTTTTGCCTATGCATTGTGCCTTAAATGTGTAGCACATGTTTATAATACTACACAATCTTATTTATCTTGTCAACTATTTTTTTGCCAAGATTTTCAAAAGGTTAGCTGATTATCTTAAACCAGCTAACTCTTGAATACGTGTAAAGTCTGCCATTTTACGTGCCTGATATTTTTCATATACTTGACCTAGACGTTCTATGAACTGACTTGCTGGCTTGACGTATTGATCGCCATAGTCTTTTTCTATTGCTGTCAATACTGCTGTTTCGCCTTTTGGAAACTTGCCTGTATGTCTATCAAAGTAACTTAGTATAAACTCGCCTAATGGTGTTTTGTCTTTTTCAATTACAATATCATCTTCGTCTGAATCTGGATGATCTATTTTATCGCCTTTTTCTGCGCCATTCATTTTTGCTTTTCTTACAGCGTGTGCGTATGCGTTGCCTTCGCCCATACCATACTCGTCGTGAATCTCATCCCACATGCGTTGTTCGATTTCGTCATGATCATCATCTGGATGCCATCCATTGTCAACTGCTACTTCGTCATACATGTCTTGTAAGTATTTTTGGATCTCTTTACCCATTGAGCCTTTGTTCAATGCTTTATATAGTTCTTCTCCGCTGTTATCAGATGCAATCTTTTCCATTGCTTGGATCAACATGTCTTTCATTGATCCTTCGTCTAAACTGCCTTCTACTTGAGCACTAAAGTTGTCTGCAAACTGGCCTAGTAGTTTATCAAATGCCATATCTATTTCTGACTCTGTGTTAAAGCCTCTTGTGCTGCCTGTCATTTTTCCATCAGGACCAATCTCTGTGCTACCAATGTTGCTCTGATCTGGTCCTATCTGTGAGAAAATATATCCATTACCAAACTTTTCAACTTTGAAGTCTTTGCCTTCTTGACGATAGCCAGCTTTCATTGCTGCGTCTCTTGCTTGACGAGGACTTGCAAATACTTTTGGTCTTACCTTAGGACGTGGACTTGTTGTTGGTGCTGTCCTTTGTGGCTCTGAAGATAATGCTTTTGAAACAGCAGCATCAATACTAGCTTTGTCAACTTCATTTACAATATCATCAAATCCTATACTTTCTACAGCAGTTGTTTCACTAACTAGTTTGTAAATGTAAGGAAATACATCTTTAAGTTCTTCGTTAAACTGCTTAATAGTTAATTGATTGATCCAATCTTCTTGTACTTCTTCTGGTACTTCTGATTCTTCAATAGGAACAAACTCTTCAAATACAGTTCTATAACCTGCAAGTTTTTGAAGTGTCTGCATTTCTTTTTTTACTGTGGCAACACGCTCATTTACAGTATCCATATGTTCAGCTAAACTTTCAGCCATAACATTGCTTTTGCCCATATACTGTTTGAACTTGCGGAGATTTGAAAGTTCTTCACTTAGGCTAGTAATATGTTTGCCAAAATCATCAAATGGGTGTCCACCTTCGCTTACATGGATTGCCATTGCTCTTGCACCTGCTAAATGTTTGAATGGATATTTAAATTTTTCACCATCTGCATTTTCAATAAACAATGCACCAATCTTTTTGTTTCTGCTTTCGCCTTCAGCTATTGCACCTGTGTGCCTAATAGATAATTTAGCACTACCAAACTTTTGAAAGCTGGTTTTGTGAGTGCCATACATTTTTGACTCTGCCATTTGTGTTTCTCCGCGATTTGCTGCCATATAGCCATAATCTCTTTTTGTAAAGTTTGTTTTATTAATATCTCTAACTTCAAAGTTTAATAAACGTCTTTTAGAAAAGTTACGTACTTGCTTTAAAAAGTTATACCAATCTTTTGTTTCAGCATCTCCTACTTCTGCTGTAAAATCTTTATTATACATAATAGTTACACCAGTTTTTTCATCTAGTGATATGCTTACTTTGCCTACATTTGTATCATTGCTTTTAAAATCAAACTCATAAAATCTAGCCAAACGAGGCTCATTAGTTACGTTACCTTCTTCGTCGCCGATGGTAACGCTTGGATAACGTCCTCTGATTTCATTAAAAAGTTGTTCTGCTACTACGTTTAAATCTCTCATTGTATACTATTTATCAATAACTGCTTATAAAGATTGGCATTGGCATTTCGTATTCCTCGTCATGTTCTATTTGGTTGAATGTATTGTACACTGTAGGATCCCAATCTTTCATAACATTCATAATCCTTAATGTTAGTAATAAACTACTTACCAAATCATCGTAATGTCCTGGCTTAGCTTGAAAACTACTTCCTGCTGCAATATATGCTTTGAGTTCACTTATAAGTGCTTTGCTACGCACAGTAAGTTTGTCGTTTTCAATCATTGTTTTTAGTCTAGCACATGCTGTGGTTTTTGAACCGTGTGTTGTGTTAAATCCTTTTCGGAACTTTCTTACATGTCCTTTGCGTATTGGTTCACTAATAAACAAGCCTGGAATATTTTCTTCGCCAAAGTCTTGTATTACTAGTAGACATGCTTCTCCTATGCCGTTGTTTTCTACACTCCAATAAATGTTACTAGAGCTTTTCATTTCTTCTGCAAGATACTTACATACATCTGCAAGTATTCTAACTTGTCCTGGTATTGCTGTTAGATTGTGTTGCCACTCGCCTACTTGTTCATAACTAGGAAGTTCAATAACTTGTATAGCAGAAAAATCTCCACCTGTGCCCATGCTCGGATCTAAACCTACTACATATGACTTTTTAGGATCTGGTTTTTTGTACCAACGTATTTGACCCATTTTTATAATAGGTTCAATACCTTCCATTGCAGCAAGTTTAATACTATTAATAAGTGTTTCGTCAAAAATCAAAAACTCGCAGCCATATTCACGTCTAAACTTTTCTTCGCCTATACGACCAATCTCAGCTTTTTTCCATTCTTCGTCTCTGTCAGGATGCTCATGCCATTCTGCTCTAAAACTATGAAAGCCGTTTATACCTACTTCACTTTCATTTCCAAACTCGTCAAACTTTTGTTCTGCTTGTTTCCATATGGTAGCAAATGTATCTTCATCTGAGTTAGGTGTGCTTGTAATAATAGCACGACCACCTGTTGCTAGTGTAGGTGAAATAGAAGTCCAAAATTCTTCTGCAATGTTAGGCATAACAAACGCAAACTCGTCACAGTATAGTAGTGAGATAGACATACCACGTCCTGTGTTGCCTGTTGTTGTTTGACTTACAATCCTTGAACCATTCTCAAACTCTATGCTACCTTTGTTATAACTAGTAACACCTGCTCTAATATGATCTGGACAAGTT
>Ga0213858_10000303_pt1 | contig 23797 bp, 25 predicted proteins | sample PICome_FD_160122 | JGI IMG/M metagenome (GOLD analysis project Ga0213858, IMG submission 160122) | Coastal seawater microbial communities near Pivers Island, North Carolina, United States - PICO245 | ecosystem: Environmental > Aquatic > Marine > Coastal | place: USA: North Carolina | collected... | reverse complement strand
GACAGTGAAGTTGCAGAAGGTTTGGTTTTGACCTGTCAAGCGCATCCAACTTCTAATTCTGTTGTGGTTGATTATGATGATGTTTAGTTAAGTATTCGAAATTGTAGATATTATCTTTTCGACTACTTTTTTTACAGATACACTCCCCGCACAATCCTCATATTCCTTTGGATATCTATTCCCATAAATTGAAGTTGGTATTAAGGGGTACTGTTCTCTATCAGCCAACAGTATATTATATTCTGACTGATTAAATGGGGCAAAACCAGCAAATGGATGTGTGACTCCCCAAATGGTTATAACCTTAATACCAAACATCGCAGCCAAATGTGCATTTCCTGAATCCATAGAAAGCATCACGTCTAAATTAGAGATTAAATTGAGCTCCTCCATAAATGACAATTTCCCCGCAACAGAAACAACATTTTCATATTTAGCAGATATCTCATTTAGTATTTGAATTTCATTTTTCCCTCCTCCAAATAAAAAAATTTGATTTTGCTTGGAAAGTTGTTCTATGGCTTTCTCCATTTTATCCAAAGGATACATTTTACCCTTGTGCGCTGCAAAAGGTGCAATTCCAACCATTGAATAATCTTGCTTTACCAGTTCTGAAATTTCCTTTGGTATTATTCGTTTCGAGGGAAACTTTGGCTTAGCTAAATCAATTGGATAACCTAACTTTTCAAATACATCAGCATATCTTTGGTGTGTAGTTTTTATCTGTTTAAATATTTTGCCGGCTATTAATGCTTTCTTTTCGACCCTGCCTTTATCTATATGTTCAACTTTTTTACCAGCAAAAAAGAACTTAAGGATTTTACTGCGTAATACATTGTGTAAATCAGCAACTGTATCAAAACCTAGTAGCTTTAACTCTTTAGATAATTTATATAACCCTAAAAGGCCCTTGTGACGCCCTTTTAAATCAGCGGAAAAAACCTCAACATTATTTAGCCCTTCAAATAGAGGTTTAAAAAAACCTCTGGTTAAGACTGTAACTTTTAACTGTGGATATTTTTCAGTGAGAGCACTAAGAACTGGAACAGTCATAGCTACATCTCCCATGGCCGAAAACCTTATAAGAATTATGTGTTCTGGTTTTGGCATATTTGTATTACATGCAGTTATAGTCGAGATATTATTTCTGGCCTCTTAAAACAGGATTAAGCTCATCGTCATTGTACATTTTCATTTGCTTGTAAACTTTCATATACTTATCTCCGTTGGCAATGTCTGTAAGTAAATCGTCAATGGCCTTACTCAAATCTACTCTTTGTTCTAACAAAACATTTAATTTCTTCTCACAGGCCTCCTTGTGTGCCTCACTCGCATCTTCTCTGATAGTTTCTAAATGCATATGATAAATTTTTAATGCGAGAATCGATAATCTGTCTATGGCCCACGCAGGGCTCTCAGAATTTATTTTAGCATATGGTTTTACTTCAACGTCATTAAACTTTTCCAAGAAGTAACCGTCAATATACTCAACAGTATCGGTCCTGTCCTGGTTAGATGCGTCAATTTTACGTTTTAATTCTAACGCGGAAATAGGATCTATATTCGGATCTCTAATGATATCTTCATATGCCCATTGCACGGTATCAATCCAACTTTTTCTATATAATAAATGTGAAATTAAATCTTCATTTCTATCATATTTGTTAGTAAATGGCTGGTCTACAGTGTTTAAAACTTTGTAAGTTTTAATTACATCTTTAAAAATAGCATTAGCTTTATCTGAAAACATATCTGTACTAATATTTGGATATGCAAATATAGTTTGAATTATTAACTTAGCCATTACCGAAACAGTCTTAAAATGCAAATACACAATCTCTCCGAAACCCCTTCATTGTTAAATACTTTCATGTCTGAAATAAGAGATAAAAATATCCAAAAGGACAGTATGAGGTTTAGGAGAAATATTGAGCGTATTGGAGAAATACTGGCCTATGAATTAAGCAAAGTTTTAAACTTTTCTCCTCAAAAAACAGAAACCCCTCTGGGAATTTCAAAAGAAGATTTATACTCAAACGACATTGTCATTTGCTCTATTTTGAGAGCGGGATTACCACTTCACAGTGGGTTGTTGAATTATTTTGATAATGCAGAAAACGCTTTTATTTCAGCTTATAGAAAACACAACGATGTTACTCATGATTTTGAAATCATTATTGAATACTTAACTTGCCCGGACTTAGAGGGTAAAACATTGTTAGTTGCAGATCCTATGTTAGCGACAGGTCAGTCAATTTATGCCACTTTAGAAGCTCTTAAACCTTTTGGGACACCAAAGGAAACTCATATAATAAGTGTGATTGGTGCTAAAGATGGAGTGGCTTATGTTGATAGCAAAGTGGATAACGATATTCATCTTTGGATTGCGTCTATAGATGACGATCTAAATGAAAAAGGATATATCATACCTGGTTTAGGTGATGCAGGTGATTTGGCCTTTGGCAGTAAATTACAGAATTAAACCAATTATTGGTGTAACTATTAAAGCGCCAACAAACACTTCCTTAAACCACTTTTCTGATATGGCCTCAATGTAATTGCCTAAAATAATTGAAAACGGTGCCAACAGGAAAATAAATTCGCTACCATTTTTAGTGGGTGAAATTATACTTATTAAGATTGCAATTATAGAAGCCCAAGCAATGAGATAAAATGAAGGTCTGTTTTTTTTATTCTTCTCAGATAATGATCTAAAATAGTAAATAACTGTCCAAACAAAAGATGTAAATAAAACAGTTAGTTTCAAAATGTACTCACTACTATTGTATGCCGTATAATCTAAACTAGCGAACCGTTCAAAATTTGATGGTCTTATAAACACATCGTATAATATGATGTTGTAAATCGATAAAAACATAGCGACAGTGGCTATGCCAACAAATGGGATGATAATATTCTTTAAGTCATTTTGAGAATAATAAATTAATGCCACAATAATAATGGCAAAAAACAATATTGCCCAGAAATAAAAAAGTGTAGCAAGTGCTATCCAGAAGGATGCGTCAAATAATTTCTTTTTAATACTTTTCTTTGAGCTTAAACTAATTATTCTTCTCATAGCAAAAACAATAAAAAGGTTAGCAAGTAGTAAATCCATATTGTTTAATATGTTTGGGAACAATGCAAGTAAGATCCCAAAAGCCATAATAGCATAACTATTTCTCTGTGTGAGGTTGTTTTTAGAAACAATGAAATCCAATAAAAAAACTAAAAAAACAATTAGAAGAAATTTAGATAGTATTTTTAAAATGCTCTCTGTGAAATTAAAAAGAGCATTAAAATTTGCAATCATAAAAACTGATATTACGAATACTAGAACTAGAATAAAATTTATAGGCTTAGATTTATTAAAAACACTTGTAATCATTAACTCTTTTTGTATTTTTGCTTCGTAAATTTAAAAAGTTATGAAGGATTTCTTTTACGGAATAGAAGATTTATTTGTCAATGTACTATTCACTCCATTTGATGCCTTAAGAGCGTTAGAACTAGAAAGCTGGTTCTCTGCGAATATAATGTCTTGGATATTTTCAATTATCGGTTTAGTTGCCTTTGTATATTGGATGATGCAATTAGCTAAATACAACAGCAACAACGAAGAAGATAAAAGTGTAACAGCACACTCTTATCTATAGATCAAATCCAATATCCTTACGATAATTCATCTTATCAAAACATATATTGTTTATGCTTTGGTAAGATTTTTTTATGGCCTCCTGATATGTGTTCCCATAAGATGTTACGGCCATTACTCTACCTCCTGAAGTAACTATTTTACCATCTTCTTCCTTTGCCCCTGCATGAAACACTAAAGACTCTTTTACATTTTCTATACCTAATATCTCCTTACCCTTTTCGTAGGCTTCAGGATATCCGCCAGAAACAAGCATTACGGTAGTTGCAGCCCTATCATCGATTTCTAATTGAATATCCGAAAGCGTTTGATTTGAAATTGCTTTGAATAGTCTTACCAAATCCGTTTTTAACCTTGGTAATACAACCTCAGTCTCGGGATCACCCATTCTCACATTATATTCAATGACTTTAGGTTCATCTCCAACTTTTATTAATCCAATAAATATAAATCCTTTATAAGGCAAATCATCTTTGGCTAATCCTTCAACTGTTGGCTTTACAATTTTATCTTCAATCTTATCCAAAAAATCTTTTGTTGCAAATGGTACTGGTGAAATTGCACCCATACCACCAGTATTTAAACCTGTATCTCCTTCGCCAATGCGTTTATAATCCTTTGCAGTTGGAAGTATTTTATAATCTTTACCATCAGTAAGCACAAAACAACTCAGTTCAATTCCGTCAAGAAATTCTTCTATAACAACTTTAGTACTTGCATCACCAAATTTAGCTTCCACAAGCATTTGCTTTAATTCTAATTTGGCCTCATCCAAATCATTAAGAATTAATACACCTTTGCCCGCCGCTAAGCCATCTGCTTTTAAAACGTATGGAGGATTTAATGTTTCTAAAAATTTATACCCATCCTCTACATTATCCTTTGTGAAACTCTCATATGCCGCCGTGGGTATATTATGCCTTATCATAAATTCCTTAGCAAATTCTTTACTACCCTCTAATTCAGCAGCGGCCTTTTGAGGCCCAATAACACTAATGAGTTTTAATTGGTCATCCTTTAAAAAGAAATCATGCACACCTTGTACTAACGGGTCTTCAGGACCAACAACGACCAAATCAATTTTATGGTCTATTACAGCATTTTTTATTGCCATAAAATCAGTTACTCCAATATCCAGATTGGTTGCAATTTCAGAGGTGCCTGAATTGCCAGGTGCCACAAATAATTTATCGCAATAATCGCTCTGAGCTATCTTCCAAGCAAATGTGTGCTCTCTTCCTCCTGAACCTAGTACTAAAATATTCATGCTGTAATTTTCTTTGGGCAAAAATAATTGGTTTTAAGATTAAAAAACAATTAATTTACATAAACCTTAAATATCAATATACGTTTGAGATTATTTGACATTTCGCTTAAAATAAATGGCTTTGAAATTGACAAGGCCAAGAAGGTTTTGGCTGAAATTCAAAAAAAATCAGACAGCGACTTTAAAACTTATGTCGATATCAAAAAACGGGAAATACTAAAACATCATTTAGAGCAAAATCCATTTTATAAATCTTTTGGGAAAGATATAGATATTGAAAATTGGGAGTCTATCCCAATCATGACCAAGCGTCATTTGCAACAACCAATAGAACAACGTCTTTCGAAAGAATTTACTGCCGAAAATGTTTATTTAAATAAAACCTCTGGTAGCTCTGGAGATCCTTTCATTTTTGTTAAAGATAAATGGTGCCACGCCATGACTTGGGCTCAAATAATGGATAGGTTTTCGTGGTATAATATAGATTTTAATTCTTCTAAACAAGCACGGTTTTACGGTATACCACTCGATAAAAAAGGCTATTACAAGGAAAGAATCAAAGATTTTTTTAGTAATAGATATCGGTTCTCCATTTTTGATCTGAGTGACGAGTCCTTTGAGAAAACACTTCAAAAATTTAAATCCACTTCATTTGAGTTTATTAATGGTTATACTAGCCCTATTGTTCAATTTGCAAAGTTTTTAAAGAGAAAAGAGATTGTATTAACAGATATATGCCCTAGTTTAAAGGTTTGTATTGTCACGTCTGAAATGTTGTTTGGTATAGATAAAACTTTAATGGAAACTCAATTTGGAATTCCTGTGGTAAACGAATATGGCGCATCCGAGCTTGATTTGATTGCATTTGAAAACCCAAAAGGTGATTGGGTTGTTAATACCGAAACAATTCTAGTTGAAATAGTTGATGCAGGTGGAAATTTAGTGCCTCACGGAAAAGATGGTCGTGTAGTTATTACTTCATTTTATAATAAAGCCCATCCATTTATTAGATATGATATTGGTGATATAGGATCTTTATCACAACAAAGTACGGCAAGGCAACCCGTCTTAGAAAAACTTACTGGTAGAACTAACGACATTGTGATTTTACCTAGTGGTAAAAAAGCTGCCGGATTAACATTTTACTACATAACAAAAAGTGTTATTGAAAACGATGGAAACGTTTCAGAATTTATTATTGAACAAATTACTCTTGATAATTTCATGGTGAAATATGTCAGTAAAAATAGGCTTACAGATGAGCAAGAGTCTAATGTCTCAAATGAAATAGAAACTTATCTGGAGCCAGGATTAAAAATCGATTTTAAAAAAGTCAAGGTCCTTAAAAGGACAAAAGCAGGGAAATTAAAGCAGTTTGTTTCTAAGCTATAGGTTTTATAAGCCTTGATTTAATAAAGAAATGCTCATAGAAGAATAATAGTAGATAAAAGCATGATTTAATAAAATTGAATCTTACACCTTTTCTGTACACATTGAAATTATGTTTTATTAATTTCATTTTATTCGAGGAAAGCGAATTGTCTGATTTTCTATAATACGCGATAGTTTCGGAAATACCATGAGCCGGTTTTCGACTTCTTTTTAAAGCTTCGATCCACAAGAGCCAATCCTGTCTTTTCTTTAAATCTTTTGTGTAAATTTTACCGAGTTTTTTACAGTTGTACATACCTGTCAAATTACCTATGTAATTTGCTTTTAGTAATTTCTCATAAGTTAGGACAGGAAGTGCATTGACTTTAATATTAAGAGGTTTGCTTTCTGCATCTATCATTTCGTAACCCCCAAAACATACGTCTACATTTTTCTCGGTCATTAATTTTAATTGAATTTCTAACTTTTGATTGTGCCATAAATCATCTGCGTCTAAAAAGGCAATATAATCACCCTTTGCCATTTCAGATCCTTGGTTTCTGGCTTCAGCAGCTCCTCTATTTTCAATGAACTCAAATAATTGTATTCTTGGGTCTTTCGCGACATGTTCATTCGCTAATTCACTAGAATTATCAATCGACCCATCGTTTACCAGAAGAAGTTCCCAATTGGTATAGGACTGATCCAAAACGCTTTGTATTGTTTCCCCAATAACCCCTTCATTATTGTAGATTGTTGTTACTATAGAAACTAGTGGTTGCACAATATAAGAATTAATATGCCTTTTCTTCCCCTTTTATAGCATTTATAAAAGTTTGGAATATAATTTTCATGTCAAGTAATAAAGACCAATTTTCAATATAAAAAATATCATATCTAACTCGACCAATGATGTCCTTATCTGTTTCCACTTCACCTCTAAATCCACTGACTTGAGCCAAACCTGTAATTCCTGGTTTTACAAAATGTCTCACCATGAATTTATCAATCTTTTTAGCGTACATGTTTGTATGGCTTACCATATGAGGCCTTGGGCCAACCACGGACATGTCTCCGAATAAAACATTGTAAAACTGCGGTAATTCATCAATACTAGTTTTTCTAATGAACTTACCAACTTTTGTCACCCTTTGATCACCTCTTGTAGCTTGATGAAAATTTGCAACCTTGTTTGGAGTCATTGAACGAAATTTATAACAGTCAAATTCTTTGTAATTAAAACCATTTCTAGATTGCTTGAAGAAAACTGGGCCTTTTGACTCTAGCTTTATCAAAATTGCTATCAGTGGAGTAAGCCACGATAACACAAAAACTATAACAATACTTGAGAAAATAATATCAAAGCCTCGTTTTAAAATCATATTGAAATAATCTTCCAACGGTATTGTCCGTAGTGTTAAAATAGGTATATAATCATAGTATTCATACTTTAATCTTTTAGAATAAATCTCTTTACTATCTGGTATGAATTTTAATATTTTTAAATTATTGTCTGCAAAATCAACGACGTCTGCAATCTGACTGTTAGTTAATTCTGATATCGAACAATAAATTTCTTCAATACCTCCTTCTAAAATGAATTTAAAGCATTCCTTAAGGGGAATGTCATCTTTTTTAATGTCAAATGTCTTTTGGTGAGAATATCCATATTCGGGTTTCTTGTTGAAGAAATTTTCGAGGGCGTGGGTCTTTTTATTAAAACCAAGTATTACGGTTTTTCTGTAATTACCGACAAAAGAAACACTATATCTTTGTAGTAGATAATATATTGCAAATTTAAAAATTGAAATTAAAAAAAAACATATTACAATATATATTACAATGGGGCGAGGGTATATTTTTAATTCATGATAGAGTCCTGAAAATGCGAAAACAAAAAGTAGAAAAAGAATAGATTGCCTTAGAATCAAAGCAAATATATATATAGGCCTGGTATATCTATAAACTTCGTAAAACCTAGAATATATCGAAAGTAAAATCCAACCTATTGAGATAAAAGCTATAAAAATTAATGGGTTTTTGTCTTGCAAAAGGAAGGGTACACCCAGCAAATTGATAATAATCAAATCAATTAAGTATGAAATAGGTCTTAAAAACCCTGAATATCTACCTTGTTTAAATAAACTCAAATTGCGCCTATCTTTTTATAATTATTATTTTATTAAAGTGCATTTTACAAAATTTTATTTTCCACCTGATTCAGTTTTTGAATATTCACTGTGAAAAATAACGTATTAAATATCACAAACAAAAACACCCCCCTATGAACCCATAAAAATGATTCCGTTATAAAAATTGTAAACATAATAAAATAAAAAGTAAACATAAAAAAGGAGCGTTCAGAAATAGCTTTCTTAAACCCAACAAACAAAATGCCCAAAAGAAATAATAACCCCACTATTCCTAGTTCTGATAGGGCTTGTGCATACATGTTGTGATAGTTATAACTATGATATCCATAATATGTGTTGAATTTTAAATGTCTTTGTCTTAAGTTTTCTCGTGAACCGAATAAACCAAAACCTGTCCAGAAAATCTTATCATCCTTTATTTGATTTTTTAAATTTCTTAATTGAAGTAACCTAATTGTTGTGCCTGTCCAAGGGTAAATTCTATTAAACTTTTCGCTTTTCCAAACTTCCTCAATATTAGATGCTTTCTCAACAACAGCACGTTCGATAACTTTCTTAGAACTAAAGAAAAGCATAATTAAAAATATTAAAAGCAAACTGATGCCTTTGATGGATTTCAATTTTCCTAACCCAACAAATAACAAGAAATATAATAGGTTACAAAATATAAATGTTGCCGTAACTGTTTTAGAAGACAGCAACATAATAAAAATTGCTAAAAATAATAATCCAAGAAAATCATATTTGGATTTTTTAATTTTGGTTAGCAGGTAGAAATAACTTATAAAGTAAAATACAGAAACATAAATTGCATTTAAATCTAGAGCTTGCACTAGCTCATGGTAGGTAAAAACCGAAAGGGATTTAGAATTTATATAATGGTAACTTGCCGTAGCCAAGAAGAACAAGCCCAAAATTAAATTTGATATTGTAAAACTATTTAATATTATTTTAAACGAACGCTGGGTCATATGTGGTATAGCACTCATAGCTATTGGAACTATAAAAAAGACAGAAAGCCTTCCTAAACCTCTATTAGTATAACCTTTATCAACAGACCAAAAATATGTCAATGCACAAAAAAAATAGAATGCTATACTTAAAATTAACCCTAAATTTAAAACTACTCTTGTCGGGTTTTGTATATTGTATCTTAAGACAAAAATGCTAAAAATAGCTAGGAAAATACTACTTGTTGCATACCCAACAAGTATCGTAGAAACTGTTATCGCTAAAAGGTAAGTTAAAAAGTCATTGTGATTAATGATATTACCTAATTTGCTTAGTACATTCATAAAAATAGTCTAAGTACTTTTTATTGATTATTTCCCAGTTATATTTCAGTTCAATTTCTTTATAGCAATTATCTACCTTATCATATTCATCTTTTTTAGATAGGGTTAAGAGGTGTTTTTTAACATCCAATTCTGTAGAAAAATAATAAGCGTTGCCTTTTAAAATGGATTTATTAAACTCATTCTCATTGGCAATTATTAATGTTTTTGATGCCATTGCCTCGAGTAGTGAAGGGTTAGTTCCTCCAACTGAATGGCCGTGAAAATAGAGATTAGAATAATACCTCAAATTATTTAAAATATTTAAATCATAAATTCCTCCGACGAAATTTATATTCTTCTGGTCCTTAAATTTTTCCTTTAAATACTTCCCAAATTTATTCACATCATATTTACCGATTACCAAAAACGGAGTCTCATTATTTGCCAACACTACACCATCCAATATAACTTCAATATTATTCTCGGGTTCTAATCTAGCAATTAACATATTATACGAAAATGGCTTTAAATTAAATGAACTTAAGAATTCAGAGTTTGGTGCTGTAAATTGTTTCGCACCATAAGCAATGTGTTTGGAATCTACCTTATAAGTGTTTTTTAAATAGTTCTGTATTCCACGAGAATCTGAAATAAGAAAATCGCTAGATTTTACACCAAGCCTTTCGGCGTATTTTAAAAATCGTTGAACTCTTTCAGAGTACTTAGATCGCTTCCACTCTAAACCATCCATATTAGTTATGATTATTGGCTTTTTAGGCAATAACTTGTGCCAAATTGTGCTACTAGTGTAGCCCAACTGAAGTATAATGTCAAAACCTCTTTTTCTAGAGTCTAATATGCAATTAAGGTCGTATATGAACTGTCCAGCTGTACCAATTTTATCTTCGGGGTCAAAACAATGAATAATATTAACCCCATCAAACAGCTTTTTCTTGTAGGGATGCTTATTAGAATTGTAAACGTATACCTCATGATTTTCCTTAACTAGATAGACCGAAAAAAATTCCGCAAATTGTTCAAACCCTCCATGATAATTGGGAATACCTCTAGTTCCAAGAATTGCAATTTTCAATTTATTACTTGTCATTCAATATTAAATTTAACAACCTGTTTGCCGTGTTCTCCCAATTATATTTTTCTCTGATTTTATCTGATACTTTTTTCAAAAAAACAGTGTCATTCTCTCTCTTAATTACCTCTTTAATCTTTAATCTTATATTTTTCTCATCTCTTGCGTCAAATAAATTATCTTCAAAAAAACTAAAATCTTTCATTGCTGAAGAATTAGAACAGATTGTTGGAGTTTGTAAAGCGCCGCTCTCTATTGGAGGAATTCCGAAACCTTCACAGAGAGACGGAAAAATAGCAAGCCTTGCCGCATTATAAAAAACAACTAATTCATCGTTTGAAACATTATTGAATTCAATAACACCACCTTTCGATTCGGAATTGACCTCTTCAATTAAACAATCTAATTTATTGTCCTTAAAACTTCGTTTACCGATTAAAACCAAATGAATATTATTTTGCCAAAGTTTTAGTTTTTGATAAGCTTTAATCAATCTAAAATGATTTTTTCTTAGTTCAATTCTACTCACGTAAATAATAAATTCATCAATACCATATTTCTTCTTAATATAATCCCTGTCATCTCTTTTATTCCGTAAAACCTTGAAACTTTCACCTATCGCGTTAGGTAAAACAGTTATTTTTTTATTTCCAAGATTAAAATTTTCTTTAATTCTATCTGCAGAATATTTAGAAACTGTTGTTAAAAAATCAGCCTTACGTGCTGATCTTTTAAATAAAAAACTATTTATTAGTCTATATTTAACTGGGAAATATTTTGGAAAGTCAATAAATAGAACATCGTGAATTGTGACTATATATTTACATTTTCTGTTCAAGAAAAAGGGTAAATAGTAATTAAAGTGTATATAGTCAAAACTATGTTCGGCTATAATTTTAGGAAGTTCGTAGAGTAACCTAATATATTTGTTTCTAAATTTTAATTTAATAAACTTAAAATTTGATTGGTCTTTGAATTCTTTTTTTAAATTGTCAATATTGTGGGACGCAAGGTAAATCATCAAATTGTTTGAACTATTAACTGCGTCAGTACCATAAATCCCCTTTAAAAAAGTTCTTATTCCTTGATGGTTTTCGTCAAATGTGTGGGCATCTACAAGTAGTTTTAAAGGCATGAATTTATTTATTATAATTAGGTGGTACTATCTGATTTTTAAATTTATATATTGAAGCCACTAAAGCGCCATACAAAAAAATAGAAAATTCTCCGGGTCTAAAAATACCATTAATAACAAAACTATTAACTAGCATATATAGACTTGATGCAATGATGAGTTTGTGCATAAGAGAAATATTTCTGTCTTTTGTTAATATTTTTTGATGAGCAAAAAATATGTGAAAAATGAAAAAAACATAGCACATCAAACCCAAAATTCCCGATTTAAATAAAACATTAATAAATCCATTGTGAATTGAAGGCACCTTTGTGAACTTTTTACCATCCAAATTTACATAAGTATCCAACTCAATTTGAGAGCCAAATCCCATCCCAATAATCCAAGCTTTAAATCCATTGCCGTTAACTTGATCAATTGCTTTAATTGCTTCATAAGCTCTCCAATGCTCCCACAAAACCCTTCTATCTTTTAAAATGTTTTTGGTGTCAATCGGTTCAAATAACTCTGTAAGGCTATTCTGGGTTTTATATATAAATGCTTTTAACCCTTCTGAATCTCTATTAGTTTCAATATTTGTAACTATAAATCCAAATGTGGCTATGGTAAAAGCAAAAGCAAATATAGCTTTGATAAAGCGCTTGTTTAAAAATAAATACCCTTTGTAACCTAAAAAGTATATAAATAAAATTATAAACATAGTCCTTGATAAATAAAGGACGAAAGAAACCAATAAAACAAATATGATTAATTTTCTATATCTAGCAAATACAGTAACGTATGGAGTGAACCAAAGAAACACGAGAGCTATCGCTTCGATGTGGTTTTGTTTACCCCCTAAATTTCTTAAATAAATATATGAGTTTATATTATTAATGTTAATTATTATTTTAAATAAATGATTGACAGCAAAAAATAATGCCACAATAACAAGAGCATTAAAAACATAATTTTTAGTCTTTATTCTTTTAACGGAAAAATATGTTGCAGTTAATATGGTTACTGGTCTAATAAAATAAATATTATCCTTAAGAAATTCATAAAATGAGTGTTTTAGTTCGTAACTCGAAATAATTCCTATAAACACTATGCTCAAAAGTAAAAGGGAGGATATAAGTATGTTAAAAGAGACTGTTTTGGTAATGGATATTAATAATATGAGCACTGAGACCACAAAAGATAATTCAATTGAGTAAAAAGACAAAACAAATATTAATAGTAATAATGCTGCTTTAAGAATTAACTGAGGCATTTTCTGTTTTTTTATTAATATCTTTCAGATTTTTAATTAATGTTTTAATCCATGAGAATATCTCACAAAAATAAGTTTATATTTTTTAGCAATCCCAAAACAGGGTCTGAAAGTTTGAGAGAAATGTTGACACCTTACTCTGACATTTTAGATGTTACGTATAAAGAGACGACTAAAGAAAACCCTTTTTATTCTCATATAAGCCCATTAGAAGTAAAGAAAATATTTACTGATAAGGGGTTAGACTTTGATGAATATTACAAAATAGTTTGTACTAGAAACCCATTTAATAGATTAGTGTCTCTGTATGAAATGATTTTTAGAAAATGGCCTGTTAAACCTTCTTTTGACATTTGGCTAAAATCTACCAGGACAAAAGGTAAGGGTGGTGGTGGAAAAAACTATGATCGATGGAGAATGTATGGCACTTATTCCTTAAAAAATTATGTTAGTGATGACGATGGAATTATTCTTGTTGATAAAATTATTTGCTTAGAAAATTTTAATGAAGAAATCCCTAAACTTTTTGAAGCCTTAAATATTGATTTGCCTACAGATTTTGAAGTGGTAAAAAAAAATGTTAGAAAAAGGAAAAAAAGTGTGGTCGATTATTATTCAGAAAAGTCAAAAAAAATAGTATATAAAAGGTATAAATGGGAGCTTGAAGAATTTAATTATAGTTTTCCAGAATAGTCTTAAAATTATTGCCATTTTTCTCTGAAATCAACTTCTGTTAATTCGCTTAACTTTCGAATATCTTCTTTAAATTTTAAGCTTAATTCTTGCCTTAATTCTGGATTAATTTTCTCAATTTTTTTGGAATTGTCACCAAAAAAACTAGACTTTAATGCGTCTATTCGTTCTTGACTAATCACGTTTTTTATTAAAGCTTTTATCTTATTCTGTCTAAGAACATTTAACAGAGCCTTTTTCTTTAATGGTTCTATTTTATTGCTATCAACAGGAGTTCTAAAAACAGAATCTTCAGCCATTAATCCTAAAAAATTAAAAAGTTCTTTTATTTCAGATTCCAAATTTTTTGTCCATTCTTCATAAATTAAAACCTTAATTTGTTCCTTAGGAAAAACATCATAATACGCCTTTACCTGGTTGTAATAGCGTCCCATTTCGAGATATTGATTACAACTTCCCCAAACAAGGTTCTTCGGAGCATCGAGAGCTTCTTCAAATGAACTTGCGTTTTCAACACCTGTATAATAGTTCATTATATAATGGCTGTAAGCTCTATCTACTGGGTGTCTTAAACTTATAATTAATTTTGCCTTGGGGTTGTGTTTAAATATTCTTTTAGCAACATTCGTGTCCCATATATAAGATGGTGATGTATCTCCTTTTAATTGTGTGTTTGATGCTTCTGTATACAATTCATTATACACATTAACGTCATTAATTATTTTTGCATGGTATTTTATCCCTGGAACTGGAGGTTTAAAATCTTCAGTCTTTGGAGAGTCCACTTCAGAAAAAAAGTTCGGCTCTTTTACTCTTGGTAAAAAAACATCATTAGAATTATTAAGATAATTATATAGTGTTGTTGTGCCACATCTTGCTGCCCCGACTAAAAAAAAATCTATGGTGTTGTTTTTCATTTTCATTCAAATTCGCGCTAAAACGGATTGTAATAAGAAGTAATTTGTAATTTGATTTTAAGATATATCGCGCATCCTAAATTCCAAAAGGCCATACTTATTACAGTTGCTATCGCGGCTCCTACCCCTCCATAAATGGGTGTTAAAATTATAGTCAATATTAAATTAATTAATAGTGCTGTAATTACAAAGTTTTGATAAACCCTTTGTTTACCTATCATTTGTAAAATAATTCCAACAGAACCCGCAAAGGAATTGACAATTTGGCCTCCACATAATATGAATAATACTGCTTGGCCGGTGATAAATTCCTCGCCAAAAATGGATAATAAAAACTTGTTGAAAACTAAAATCCCCAAGAGAACAAATGAGCTAACCAAAAAATTTAATTTGGTTGAAAAACGAATGAGTTTTTTATAATTATCTTCATCTTTTTCAGCATAGCTATTAGCGATTTTTGGAGCCAGGATCGAGTTGATAGCAAGCAAAGTAAAACTTGTGATTGTGGCTACTTTTATGCATACATTATAAATTCCAACATTGCTCTCGGATTCAAAAACACCCATTACGAATGTATCCATCCATCCTAAAAAAATTAATATTGAAGACGAAAGCATCATTGGCAGTGAATCTTTTAAAAAAGCCCAAGAATTCGTTTTGGATTTAATTGAAATTGTCCTAAGGCTATTTGCGGTATGAATAATCGAAAGTACAGACGTAATTGCTATGCCACAAAAATGAGCTTTAGCTACAATAATAGGATCCGAAGTAAAACTCACTAAAACTAACAACACAATAAAACTAAATAGGAATCGGCTCACCAGGCTTATAAACGAAAACCACTTAATGTTCTTTTGAGCTCTTGAAACACTGGAACTAATCAAGGTGATGGACCAAAAAGGAATGCTCAACAAAATCCAATTCAAATAAGGAATAACCTCTGGTTTGGGAACTTTAAACAATTCGTTAGCAATTTGAAACCTGAGGAGGTAAATTACTATGCTGATAAGCCCAGAAATAAAAAAAGATTTAAGTAATGACTTATAGAAAAGGCCGGTATCATTTAAATTATCCTTAACTGAAAAAAACTTAACTAAATGGATATCAACTCCTAGGCGACCTACAACACTTGCAATCATAAAAATTGAAATTGCAATTGAAAACAAACCGAAAATAGAAGCTCCAAAATTTTTCGTTATATACGCTGTAAATGCATAACTAATTACAATTCCAAAACCTCTTATTAATATGTAAGAAAGTCCTTTACTTAAAATTTCTTTAAAATCAGAATCTACAAGAATATTTTTAAGTTTAGTTGTGTTAAAGGTCATTACGCATTGAAATGTATTGTGTCTCTAATTTAAGCTAAAATTAAATACTATACTATTCTCTTTCTAATTGATTTATTAGACTGTTTTTTAGTCTAATTGTTGGGTTGAGTTTACCTTGTATTCTTTTTGTAGAAATAACGTTAGATGTAGAGTCTCTAATAATAAATTTATTAAACACTAAATTAGAATTTAAGTCTTCAGGACTTATTAAATTAAATTGTTTGTCTCCATAAGAAACAATAATACTTTTAATAATGACTTCCTTTTCATTATTGTTTCCTAAGGAAATAACTATTTGTTTTGAGAGATTGTCTGGGTCAAATTTAGCAATGATATAATCATCATTACTTGATGGCTCAACATTCTCAGATATATGAATATGTTTTTTTTGTAATTCATCCACCTCTATGTTATTCATCATTATTTTAAAAACGTCTGATTTATTTGTTCTATAAATAAACTCGAGTTTTAGGCTTTTTTTCAACAGACTATCAGTATTAATTTCAGAAAGACTAGAGTGTTTCTTGTCTGACTTATTACACGAAAGACTAATGATAGCGAAAGTTAATATGGTGATTAATTTTCTCATTTAATAGTGTTGTTTATATGATCATCCCAGCGGCAACAGTTTCATTGGTTGTGTCATCAACCAAAATAAGGCTACCTGTAGTTCTATTTTCTCTATAAGGGTCAACCATCACTGGTTTTGTAGTTCTTATTTTTACTTTAGCGATATCATTCATGTTGAGTTGCTTATCTTCTTTTTCCCTGTCTAATGTATTAATATCATACTTATAAATAACCTCCTTTATCATTGCTTTCTGATCGTTTGAGGTATGCTTAATAGTGTACTTTGCTCTTGGTTTAGCAGGATTGTTGTGAAGCCAACACAACATAACTTCAATATCTTGGGATGTTTCTGGTTGATTCTTGGTTCTAACAATCATGTCGCCCCTACCTATATCTATATCATCTTCTAGTGTTATAGAAACAGACATTGGCGCATATGCCTCGTCTAAAGATTCATCAAAGGTGTCTATAGATTTAATTTTAGAGGTAAATCCTGATGGCAATGCAGTAATTTCATCTCCTACTCGTATTATACCACTAGCAACTCTTCCTGCGTATCCTCTGTAGTCTCTATGTTCCTCACTTTGGGGCCTAAGCACTGTTTGTACTGGAAATCTTGTATCTACTTTATTGATGTCACTACTAATGTGCATTGTTTCTAAGGTGTGTAATAATGGCGCTCCTTGGTACCAATCCATATTTTCAGATCGGTTTACAACATTGTCTCCATTTAATGCACTAATTGGTATGAATCTAACATCCTTAACAAGCATTTTAGAAGAAAACTCCTCAAATTGCTCAATAACTTTGTTGTAGGCCCCCTCTGAATAATCAACTAAGTCCATTTTATTGATACATACAATTACATGTGGAATCTGCAGTAATGAAGCTATAAAAGAGTGTCGCTTTGTTTGCTCTATTACACCGTGCCTAGCATCTACAAGAATAATTGCCGCATTCGCTGTTGATGCACCTGTAACCATGTTTCTGGTATACTGAATGTGTCCGGGAGTATCAGCAATAATGAACTTTCGTTTTGGAGTGGTAAAATATCTATAGGCAACATCTATGGTTATGCCTTGTTCTCTTTCATCTCTCAGTCCATCGGTAAAAAGAGCAAGATCCACACCTTCGTGGCCCTTCTTTTTACTTGTATTTTCGATTGCCTGTAATTGATCTTCAAATATCGATTTAGAATCATATAATAAACGGCCAATCAAGGTGCTCTTCCCATCATCTACGCTACCTGCCGTAGTAAATCTAAGTAATTGATTATTATCTAACATGTTATATTTTTTAAAAATATCCTTGACGTTTTCTGTCTTCCATTGCCGATTCAGAGCGTTTATCATCGCTTCTGTTACCGCGTTCTGTTTTTCTCATGCTGGAAACTTCATCAGCAATTTTTTCTAAGGTATCTGCATCTGATTCAATTCCGCCAGTAATGGTGATATCGCCCAAGGTTCTAAAACGTATTTTTTTTGTAACAATTTCTTCGTGATCTTCCAGGATTAAAAATTCAGAATTTGGAATCCAGCTGTCTTGACGCCAAACCACCTCCCTTTCATGGGCGAAGTACAACGAAGGAATGGCTATGTTTTCTCTTTTTATGTAATTCCAAACGTCCATCTCGGTCCAATTACTTATTGGGAATGCTCTAAAATGTTCTCCTTCAAAATGTTTCCCATTAAAAATATTCCAAAGTTCTGGTCGCTGATTTTTAGGGTCCCATTGCCCAAAGTCATCCCTGTGTGAAAAGAAGCGCTCCTTTGCACGAGCTTTTTCTTCATCTCTTCTACCACCTCCAATTGCACAATCAATTTTGTTGTATTCAATTGCGTCCAAAAGTGTTGTTATTTGTAGTGCATTTCTTGTTGCGTTTTTACCTTGCTCCTCTGCAACTCTTCCTTGATCAATTGACTCCTGAACTGAGCCCACTATGAGTTGAGCCCCTAACTCTTTTATGGTGTCATCTCTAAATTTAATGGTTTCGGGGAAATTATGTCCTGTATCCACATGCATTAATGGAAATGGAATTTTTGAAGGGTAAAAAGCTTTCTTTGCTAAATGAGCTACTACTATTGAATCCTTTCCACCTGAAAACAAAATAACAGGATTATCAAATTGAGCCCACACTTCTCTAAGAACAAAAATCGCCTCACTTTCTAGTTCATCCAAATAGTTTAAATAATACTTACTCATTTTTGAGATTTAGTTTAGGTTTTATAAAATCGACTATTCTTTTAACAGAAGCATCGATGTTTTCATTTTCAGTTTTGATTTCTAAATCTGGGGTTTCAGGCGCTTCATATGGGGCTGAAATACCAGTCATATTCTTTATTTCTCCAAGTCTTGCTTTTTTGTAAAGTCCTTTAACATCTCTACGCTCGCACTCTTCTAGACTAGTGTTAATATAAATTTCGACAAAGTTAACATCTTTAACGATAGTTCTAATATTCTCTCTGTCTTTTTTATAAGGTGAAACGAAAGCGGCTAAAACAACCAAACCAGAATCTATCATCAAGTTTGCAACTTCCGCGATTCTTCTTATGTTTTCCGTTCTGTCTTCTGCTGAGAAGGTGAGGTCCCTGTTTATGCCTTTTCTAATGTTGTCCCCGTCTAACGAATATGTATTAATTCCTTCATTAAACAAAGCGCTCTCCACTAAATTTGCGATGGTTGATTTGCCAGATCCCGATAAGCCCGTGAACCAAAGTAAAAGACTGTTGTGATTATTCTTTTTTAATCTGTCTAGTTTTGATATTTGGTAGTTGTGGGGAACAATGTTTTTTGACATGTCATTTCTTTTTTCCGAATAAATAGTTTCTTATTTTACCCAAGGGCAACATAAGCCAAAGCCTCTCGTGCAAATAATAAAGTACAAATTTCGTGAATAATTCTGTAAGTGCAATATATAGTGCAATTTCATCAAAGGCATTTAGTATTGCACCTGAAATTAAAAATGTCATTGTGGTTGCAATTACCCTCCATGATATCGTTTTAAAAAGAGTCTCTTTTTTGGTAACTACACCATCGCTCAAGGCTCTTTGCCAAATTCGTTCGTGTACATAATACACTAAAAGTTTCAACAAAAATTCAACTAAGCCAATCTTAATAGCGTGATCGATACTGCAATGACCCTGAAGACATGTTACAAGCAGCACTATTAGTATTGTGTCCGTGGTAGCAACAATTCTCCATGAAATGCCCTTTAAAAGACTTCTAATATGTGATTCTTTTTTGTAGGTTGTCATTCTAGTTTTATTGCTTTGCAACTATGAACCAAGGATTTAACAAGTTCTTTTTGTTATATAATAGAGGCTTATTGGTTTCCTTTGAAATTACTTCTAACCCAACTGCATTACATATTGCATGTCCTGCCGCAGTATCCCATTCCATAGTTGGTGCAAATCTAGGATATATATCGGCATTACCTTCAGCCACAATACAGAACTTCAAGGAACTCCCTTTTGAAACGATTTCTACTTCTTTCCCGGAAGATTTCAAATCTTCAACAAAATCCATAGTTTCTTGACTCATATGTGACCTGCTGCCAACAACTTCTATAGTGTTTGATTGCTTTTTTGGTTTTATCAGTTTTGAATTCGAAATCACATCATCTATAGAGGCGTTATGAGATTTTATAGTAGATTTAAATGCCTTTTTTTCTTTAACCTCTGCAAAATAAATTGTTTTTGTCGCTGGGACATAAATAACTCCAAACTCGGGCAAACCCTCATTCACCATTGCTATATTCACTGTAAACTCTCCATTTCGTTTAATAAATTCTTTTGTTCCATCTACAGGGTCTACAATCCAACATGTTTCCCAACTTTTCCTTTCTTCAAAATCAATTTGTTTGTTTTCTTCTGAAATAATAGGAATATTGGTTGGTTTCAAATATGAATTAATTATGTCATTTGCTCTTTTGTCTGCCTCTGTTAGAGGAGATTTATCATCTTTAAATTCTACTTCAATTACTGAGTTGTAAACCTCCATTATGGCGTTTCCTGCACTCAATGAGGCCTTAATTGCTGTATGAAGAATGTCTTGATTCATTGTGTCTCTTTAACGCGGTTATTAGGCTATCCCTCCAATATGGAATGTCTAACTTTAATTTACTTTTGATTTTTGTTTTATCTAAAACACTGTAATGGGGTCTCTTGGCAGGCGTTGGATATGCTTCAGTTTTTATCGGGTTTAAAGTTACTTTTACATTATTAATTTCGAATATTGCCTTTGCAAAATCATACCAACTGGCTACACCCTCATTGCTGTAATGGTATGTGCCATAGTCTTTATTTTTAGAGATAATAATATTTAAAATAGCAGTGGCTAGATCCAAGGCATAAGTAGGTGTGCCTATTTGATCTGAAATAATACTTAGTTCTTTTCTGTTTTTGGCAAGCTCCAGCATCGTCTTCATAAAGTTATTTTGATGCTCAGAATAAAGCCAAGATGTTCTAATTATAAAATATTTCGAACTACTATTTGAAATCTTAATTTCTCCATCCAATTTAGTCTTACCGTAAACGTTCAAGGGGTTTGTAGTATCTTCTTCATCATACGGTCGATTATTCTCACCGTCAAAAACAAAATCTGTCGATATGTGGATTAAAGTAGTATTGCTTTCGCTACATACTTGAGCAAGGTTGCCTGCGCCTTTAGAATTTATTTCATCTGTCAATTTTTCTTCCTCCTCTGCTTTATCAACAGCTGTGTATGCTGCGCAATTTATGCAATAATCAATTCCTTCAGATTGGTAAAAGAATATCCGCAACTTCTGATAGTCAGTGATGTCTAATTCTTGATAATCCGTATATATAAAGTTTAAGTTATCATATTTTGTCGCCAATCCCTTAATGCTAGATGCCAATTGGCCATTTGATCCTGTTACCAATATATTTATCATAACGTTGCGTTATCAAGGGTGGGTAAAAGTAAATCTTTGTCTGAAAGAATAAACTCATTATTTGGCAATTTCCAATCAATATTTAATTTAGGGTCGTTATATATGATGCCGCCTTCTGATTGTTTATTGTAGTGGTTATCACATTTGTAAGAAAAAATTGCGGTTTCGCTCAGGACAATAAAACCATGGGCAAACCCTCTAGGGACAAATAGTTGTTTTTTATTATTCTCAGAAAGTACAACTGAAATATATTGACCAAATGTTTTAGACTTCTTTCTAATGTCAACAGCAACATCTAAGACCTCGCCTTTTACTACTCTGACTAATTTTGCTTGGGCATGCTGTCCCAGCTGATAATGAAGGCCTCTTAAAACACCTTTTGACGAGAATGACTCGTTATCTTGAACAAACTTAATATCCACACCGAGTAGCTCATTAAATTTTTTAGAATTAAAACTTTCCAAAAAATAACCTCTGTCATCATTAAAAACTTTTGGCTCCAATATATAGCACCCTTTAAGTTTGGTCTCTGTTGCGTTCATTTTCTATCTCTCTAGTATACTTAATAAATGCTTACCATATCCACTTTTAATCAGTGGATTAATAAGCTCTCTAAATTGATCTCTATTAATAAAACCCATTCTATAAGCGACTTCCTCAATAGCTCCAATTTTAAGCCCTTGTCTCTCTTCTATTACCTGAACAAACTGTGAGGCTTGCATAAGCGAATTAAAGGTGCCTGTATCCAACCAAGCGGTCCCTTTATCTAACACACTTACTTTTAATTTACCTTGTTTTAAGTATTCCTTGTTTACATCTGTTATTTCAAGCTCTCCTCGGTGACTAGGCTGTATGTTTTTAGCTGTTTCCACAACAGAATTGTCATAAAAATATATGCCTGGAACTGCAAAATTTGATTTTGGGACATCAGGTTTTTCTTCTAAAGAAATAACCTTTCCGTTGTTATCAAATTCAACAACTCCATAGCGCTCAGGGTCATGAACATGGTAAGCGTATATTACACCTCCATCTGGATTATTGTTGTCTTGTAACAGTTTCGACAATCCTGTTCCGTAAAAGATATTATCGCCTAATATTAACGCTACTTTTTCGTTGCCAATAAATTTTTCGCCAATAATAAATGCCTCGGCTAAACCATTTGGCTCTTCTTGTACAGCATATTCAAAGTTACAACCAAACTTCTTACCGTCTCCTAAAAGTTGGCCGAATAATGGTAAATCTTGAGGTGTAGAAATAATAAGAATATCCCTTATTCCTGACCACATTAAAGTAGACAATGGATAATAAATCATAGGTTTATCATAAATAGGCATTAACTGCTTGCTTACGGCTAAGGTTAAAGGGTGTAATCTAGTTCCAGATCCACCCGCAAGTATGATTCCTTTCATTTAACTATACTGTTTTAGATAATACTTTTGATAATCTCCAGAAGTAACATTCTTTAGCCAGTTTTCATTGGACAAATACCAGTCTATTGTTTTGGAAAGACCTTCTTCAAAAGTAACCGATGGTTCCCATCCTAACTCCTTGTTTATTTTGGATGCGTCTATTGCATATCTTAAATCATGTCCGGGACGATCCTTAACATATGTAATAAGTTTTTCGGAAGACCCTTTTTCTCTATTGATTTTTTTATCCATTTGTTCACATAGCAATTTTACCAAATCGATGTTTTTCCATTCATTAAACCCTCCAATATTGTAGGTGTCCTTTAGTTTACCCTTGTGAAAAATTAAATCTATAGATATTGCATGGTCCAAAACAAAAAGCCAGTCTCTTGTGTAATTACCATCTCCGTAAAGCGGTAGTGGTTTTTTATTTAATATATTATTGATAAACAGAGGGATCAGCTTCTCTGGAAATTGATTAGGCCCATAATTATTTGAGCAGTTTGAAATAATATAAGGCAATCTATAAGTTTCGCCATATGCTCTTACAAAATGATCTGAACTTGCTTTAGAGGCTGAATACGGTGAATTTGGGTTGTATGATGTGGTTTCTGTAAACAAACCTGATTCTCCTAGAGAACCATAAACCTCATCTGTGCTTATATGGTAAAATAATTTATTTTTATAATTATTATCCCATGTGTTTTTAAATGCGTTTAAAAGATTTATGGTTCCCAAAACGTTAGTTCGTACAAATGCCAATGG